>Ga0181538_10000894_pt1 | contig 35118 bp, 26 predicted proteins | sample PEATcosm2014_Bin_40_FD_119773 | JGI IMG/M metagenome (GOLD analysis project Ga0181538, IMG submission 119773) | Peatland microbial communities from MTU Mesocosm Facility, Houghton, MI, USA - PEATcosm2014_Bin23_30_metaG | ecosystem: Environmental > Terrestrial > Soil > Wetlands > Peat | place... | reverse complement strand
CATCCTGTGCTGCTGTGGTAATATCCATAAGCCCTTCCTTGGGTTAGACGGTTGAAAAATGGAACAACCATTCCAACCCCAAGGCGGGGCTTTTTCACCTACAAACTTGGCTCAGACCCTTTTGAATGTGGTTGCCCTGAATTATGGGCGTGCGCTCAAACTTCAACTTGCAGGATTTCTTACGTCCAGATAGGGTTTAAGCCAATCACTTTAGCGGAGCGTCTGCTTTTAACGGGCATCAGGCTCTTTTTTTTGGAGGGGTTATGGAATCAGGGAAGCGGTGCGGCGTCAATTCTTGCAACTCGATCAATCAAAGGGGAAAAATCGCGGCGAAAGCCAAGACTCGCCGGCGGGCGCTGGTCTCGCTCTTTGCGGCCATTGCGGTGGTCGATTGCACCACGCGGGCAGGGGCCGCAACGGAGACATTCAGTTGGGTTGGCAGTTCCAATGCAAACTGGAGCGTTGCCGCGAACTGGAATCCGAGCACGACGTACCCAAGTAATGGCAACGCATCGATCAGCGATTTCGACGTGGTTATCAATTCGGTCGTCACTCCCAATGTCGAACCTGTCCTCAACGTCACTGCCACCATCGACACCCTGGCCCTCGGCACGGGGGCTACGCTCGACATTCAAGACAGCACCATCTTGACCGTCAACGGGCCGACGCTGACCAATAACGGGACGATCATCGTCAATTACAATCAGTCCTACCCCTCAACGCTGGATTTGGTCAGCGGAACGCTCTCGGGTTCGGGAACGATCACGCTGGACAGCAGCGGCACCAACGCGGTCGTGGCGGGCACGTTCACGCAATCGAACGGCCACACGATCAACGGCCTTGGCGATGTTACTGCCGCATTGACCAACAACGGGACGGTGAACGCCAATGTGAGCGGGCAGACCCTGAACCTTCAATCGAACAACATGACCAACAACAGCGTCATGGAGGCGACATCAGGGGGGAATCTCAGCGTCAACGGGATCACCATCACCCAGGGCAGCGCCGGCCAGATCAGCGCCGCGGCCAGCAGTACGGTTGATCTCTCCAGCGCCACCATTACTGGCGGAACGATCACCTCTTCCGGCAGCGGAATCGTTCAAACCACCAGCGGCACCAGTACCATCGGAAGTTTGACCAATAGCGCTACCTTCAACGTCCTGGACAATACCAACCTGAACGTCACGGGGAACCTGACCGACAATGGGCTGATCACGATCAACAGCAATCAGTCTTACCCATCCACGCTGACTTTCAGCGGCGGAACGCTCTCGGGTACGGGAACCATCACCTTAAACAACTCCAGCACCAGCGCCGTCCTGGCCGGCACCTTAACCCAGTCGAGCAGCCACACCATCAACGGCTTCGGCGAGATCACCGGCGCATTGACCAGCAACGGGACTGTCAACGCCAACGTCAACGGGCAGGCGCTTACGCTCCAATCCAACAACATGACCAACAACAGTGTGATGGAGGCGACCGGCGGCGGGAATCTCAGCATCAACGGCATCACCATCACCCAGGGCAGCGCCGGCCAGATCAGCGCCGCTCCCAACAGTACGGTTGATCTCACCAGCGCCACCATTACGGGTGGAACGATCACCTCTTCCGGCAGTGGAATCGTTCAAACCACCGGCGGCACCAGTACCATCGGAAGCCTGACCAATAGCGCCACCTTCAACGTTGTCGGCAACTCCAGCGTGAACGTCACGGGAAACCTGACCGACAACGGGCTGATCACGGTCAACAACAATCAATACTATGCGTCAACGCTGACTTTCAGCGGCGGAACGCTCTCGGGTTCGGGAACCATCACTTTGGACAGCAACAGCAGCAATGCGGTTCTGGCCGGGACCTTGACGCAGTCGAGCAGCCACACGATCAACGGCTACGGCGAGATCACCGCCGCCCTGACCAACAACGGGACGGTGAACGCCAACGTCAACGGACAGGCACTTACGCTCCAATCCAACAACATGACCAACAACAGTCTGATGGAGGCGACCGGCGGCGGGAATCTCACCGTCAACGGTATCACTATCAGCGAGGGCAGCGCCGGCCAGATCAGCGTCGCCGCCAACAGCGCGGCTGATTTCACCAACGCCACCATTAATCAGGGCAGCGGCGGCCAGATCAGCGCCGCCGCCAACAGCACGGTCGATCTCAGCAGCGCCACCATTACGGGCGGAACGCTCGTCAATTCCGGCGGAATTATTCAAACTACCGCCGGCGCCAGCACCGTCGGAGCCGTGACCAACAACGGCACCGTCAACGTCTTGGGTAACTCGAACCTGACCATCACGGGAAACATGACCGACAACGGGTTAATCACGGTCAACAACAATCAATACTATTCGTCAACGCTGACTTTCGGCGGCGGAACGGTCTCGGGTTCGGGAACCATCACCTTGGACAGTAGCAGCACCAGCGCGGTTCTGGCCGGCACCTTGACGCAATCGATCGGCCACACGATCAACGGCTACGGCGAGATCACCGCCGCCCTGACCAACAACGGGACGGTCAACGCCAACGTCAATGGGCAGGCGCTTACGCTCCAATCCAACAACATGACCAACAACAGTCTGATGGAGGCAACCGGCGGCGGGAATCTCACCATCAACGGTATTACTATCACCGAGGGCAGCGCCGGCGAGATCAGCGTCGCCGCCAACAGCACGGCTGATCTGTCCAGCGCCACCATTACGGGTGGAACGCTTCTTAGTTCCGGCGGCGGAATTATTCAAACGACCTCCGGCACCACCAATGCCATTGGCAGCCTGACCAACAACGCCACGTTCAACGTCGGAGGCAACTCCAACGTGAACGTCACGGGAAACCTGGCCAACAACGGGCTGATCACCGTCAACAACAATCAATACTATGCGTCAACGCTGGATTTCAGCGGCGGAACGCTCTCGGGTTCGGGAACCATCACGTTAGACAATTCCAGCACCAGCGCGGTTTTGGGCGGGACCTTGACGCAGTCGAGCGGCCACACGGTCAACGGGTATGGCACGATCGCGGCCGCCCTGACCAACAACGGGACGGTCAACGCCAACGTCAACGGGCAGACGCTTACTCTGACAACGGGGCCGATGGCCAACAACAATCTGATCGAGGTCACCGGCACCGCGCTATTGAATATCGGCAGCGTGACCATTACCCAGGGAACCAACGGACAGATCAGCGCGGCGGGCGGGACGGTCACCCTTACCGGCGGCGCTACCATTACCGGCGGAAAGCTCCTCAGTTCCAGCGGTGGAATTATTCAAACGGCCTCCGGCACGACCAACACTATCGGTGGCCTGACCACTAGCGCCACGCTCAATGTCGGAGGCAACTCCGACCTGAACGTGTCATCCAACATCGTGAATAATGGCACCATCACACTCAACAACAATCAATACTATTCGTCCACGCTGAGTGCCAGCGGGGCCATCACCGGCACCGGCAGTCTCGTGGTAATGCCCAGCAGCGCCCTGGTTTTCGCCGCGAACGTGGGAGGCAACAGCCAAAACTCGCTTTCGATTACGGGCAGCGGCCAGCTGGACCTGAACAACAACCACTTTTATATCAATTACGGCTCTGGGTCCGACCCGATCTCGGCCATCGCCGGGTACGTCAAGTCCGGCTACAACGGCGGCAATTGGAATGGCCCGGGCATCATGTCCACGGCGGCACAAACGCTTACCAACGGATTGAAATATGGCCTCGGCTATGCCGACGGCAAAGACGGCAAGGTCTCCGGCCTGACGTCCGGCCAGATCGAAGTGAAGTACACGCTGCTGGGCGACGCCAACCTGGACGGCATAGTCAACGCCGCGGACTTCACCATTCTGGCGGCGAACTTCAACCAGCCGGTCACCAGTTGGGACCAGGGCGATTTCAACTACGACGGCATAGTCAACGCCGCCGACTTCACTGACCTTGCGGCGAATTTCAACCAGCCCGTCAGCGGGGCGGCCGTATCAGCCGGTGACGTTGCGGCCTTGGACGCCTTCGCCATCGCCAACGGATTGTCGTTACCGACGTCCAGCGTGCCGGAGCCGGCATCGACGGGATTGCTCGCACTGGCCGGACTGGGCATGCTCAGTCGAAGACGGCGGCGGGCGGATGTGCAACGGGGTACTCGGTTATGAATGCGGTTGCCCGGAATCATGGGCGCCCCATCAATTTTTGTTGCAAGATTTCCTAAGGTTGGATATTATCCGACCCCAGTCACTTTTGGGTGGTTGGTTTTAGTGGGCACCGCAAAGCTTTTGGAGGAATCATGCAATCAGGGAATCTCTGCGGCATCAATTCGGACTATTCGATCAATCAAAACGGAAAAGTCGCGGCCAGCACCAAGGCTCGCCGACGTGCGCTGGCATCACTTGTGGCGGCCATCACAGTAGTGGATTGTACGTCGCGGCTGCATGCGACGACTCAGACATCCACTTGGGTCGGGACCACCAGTTCCAGTTGGAACAATGCGGCGAATTGGAACCCAAACAATACATCCCCCAACAATGGGAATGCCTCGATCAGTGATTTCGACGTGGTCATTCCCTCGGTGGCGACGGAGCCCATTCTGAACGTCACGGCTACGATCGATTTGCTGACGCTGAATACCAGCGCCACGCTGGGGATCCAGGGAAGCTTCAACCTGACGCTTAACGGGTCGGCCATCACCGACAACGGCGTCATCACGGTCAACAGCAATAATTCCTCCTCATCCACGTTGGATTTCGTCAGCGCAACCCTCTCGGGCACCGGCACAATTACCCTCAACAGCGGCGGCGCCGGCGCCGTCGTAGCCGGCACGCTCATCCAATCGAGCGGGAACACCATCAACGGACTTGGCGAGATCACCGCCGCGCTGACCAACAACGGCACCGTCAACGCCAACGTCAGCGGCCAGGCGATCACGCTCTCAACCAGCGGGATGACCAACAACAGCGTAATGGAAGCGACATCCGGCGGAGTTCTCAGCGTGAGCGGAATCACCGTTACCCAAGGCGGCAGCGGCGCCATCACCGCCGCGGCAAGCAGCACGGTCGATCTCACCAACGCGACTATTACGGATGGAACACTTTCCACGTCCGGCGGCGGAATTATTCAAACCACCGGTGGCAGCACCGACACCATCGCGAGCATAACCAACAGCGGTACCTTGAACATCGTAGGCAATTCCAACCTGAACGTCACCGGCAATCTTCTCGACAACGGCACCATCACCATCAACAGCAACAATTCCTCCTCTTCCACGATGAGCTTTGCCGGGGGAACCCTTTCAGGCAGCGGCACGATCACCCTCAACAGCGGGACTATCGGCGCAGTCCTTGCGGGCACGCTCATCCAATCCAGCGGCCATACAATCGACGGCTATGGCGAGATCACCGCCGCACTCACCAACAACGGCCTGGTGAATGCCACGGTGGTCTCAAACACGCTTTTTGTCGACGGCGCCGCCATGACCAACACCTCGACCATGGAGGCCACGACCGGTGTGCTGGCTTTCAATAACGGCGTTGCCGTCACCAACACCGGCGGCACCATCGCCGCGGTCGGCAACACAGTAGTTCTCAATAATGCCACGATCACGGGCGGGACGCTGAAGGCCACCAGCCCCAATGTGATTCTCGTGCAGGGCGCCACCTTTAGCGGGCTGACGGTCGCCGTCAGCACAACCGTCGATGTGCAGGGAGCTTTCAACCTCACCCTGACCGGTTCCACCCTCAACGATAACGGCACTATCGCCCTCAATTACAACAATTCAAGTTCCTCCACGTTACAGGTGAATTCCAACGACTTGCTCACCGGCACGGGCACGCTGACGCTGGACTCATCCGGCGCCGGCGCCGTCATCGCGACGGGGACCGGCGACACGCTGACGCAGAGTGCAAATCACACGATCAACGGACTGGGTGAGATCGTCGGATCGTTCATCAACAACAGCACGGTGAACGCCAACGTCAGCGGGCAGGCGATTACCCTCGTGACGAGCAACATGACCAACAACAACCTGATGGAAGCGACGGGGGGCGGAGTCCTGGCCATCAGCGGCATCACGCTCACGCAGGGAATCGGCGCCCAGCTCAGCGCCGCCGGGGGGACGGTGGAGCTTGTCGCCGGTGCCACCGTTTCCGGCGGAACGCTTAATAGCTCATCCGGCGGCGTCATTGAGGCCACCAGTTCCAGCACCGATACCCTGGCCAATGTGACCAACAATGCGACGTTTAACATCGTCGGCGTTTCCAACGTCAACATCACCGGCAACCTTGTCAATAACGGAGTCATCACCGTCAACAGCAATGCTTCGTCCACTGCGACAATAGGCTTCTCTGGCGGAACCCTTTCCGGCACGGGAAGCATCGCGCTCAACAGCGGCAGCACCGGCGCGGTGGTCGCGGGCACGCTCACCCTATCCAGCGGACAGACCATTAATGGCGTCGGCGAGATCACGGCCGGGCTCACCAACAACGGTACAGTGAACGCCAATCTCAACGGGCAGACGATCACCCTCCTAACCAACGCCAAGACAAACAATAGCCTGATGGAGGCGACAGGCGGCGGGATTGTCGGCGTGAACGGAATCACCGTGACCCAGGGCAGCGGCGGGTCGATCAGCGCCTCGGGAAACAGCGGTGGGATGAGCCCCAGCCCCAGCATTGTCAACCTCATCAACGCCACGATCACCGATGGAACGCTTTCCAGTTCCGGCGGCGGAATTATTCAAGCGACCGGCAGCAGCACCAGCACCATCGCCAGCGTGACCAACAACGCGACCTTGAACATTATTGGCGTTTCCAACCTGGACGTGACCGGCAATCTCCTTAATAACGGCGCCATCACCGTCAACAGCAACGGTTCCTCCGATTCCACGCTGAACTTCGGCGGCGGAACGCTTTCCGGGACTGGCACGATTACCCTCAACAGCGGCAGCACCAGCGCCGTCCTGGCGGGCACGCTTACCCAATCCAGCGGCCATACCATCAATGGTTTTGGCGAGATCACTGCCGCGCTCACCAACAACGGCCTGGTCAATGCCACGGTTAACGGAGGCACGCTTTTCGTGAGCAGCTCCGCCATCACCAACACTTCCACGATGGAGGCTACCACTGGTCCGCTGACTTTTAACAACAGCGTTGCCGTCACGAACACCGGCGGCACCATCGCCGCGGTTGGCAACAACGTGACGTTCAACGATGCTTCGATCACCGGCGGCACGCTGGAATCCACCAGTCCGAACGTGATCCTGGTGCAAAACGCCACGTTCAACGGGCTGACGATCGCGGCCAACACCACCGTCGACGTGCAGGGAGCTTTCGACCTCACCCTGACCGGTTCCACGCTCACCGACAATGGGAGCATCCTCCTCAACTACAACAATTCCGCCACCTCGACGTTGCAGGTGAATTCCAACGACTTGCTCACCGGCACGGGCACGTTGACCCTCGGCGCCGCCAACTCCAGCGCGGTGATCGCCACCGGGACCGGCGACACGCTGACGCAGGACGTGAATCACACGATCAACGGACTCGGCGAGATCGCCGGATCGTTCATTAACAACGGCACGGTCAACGCCAACAGCAGCGGCAATTCGATCACCCTCCTGACTACTAGCAACATGACCAACAACAGCCTGATGGAAGCGACGGGGGGCGGAGTCCTGGCCATCAGCGGGATCACGCTCACGCAGGGAAGCAGCGGCCAGCTCAGCGCCGCGGGCGGCACGGTGGAGCTTGTCGCCGGCGCCACCGTTTCCGGCGGAACCCTCAACAGCTCATCCGGCGGCGTTATTGAGGCCACTGGCTCCAGCACCGATACTCTGGCCAATGTGACCAACAATGCCACCTTCAACATCGTCGGGAATTCCAGCCTGAACGTCACTGGCAATCTCGTCGATAACGGTCTGATCACCGTCAACAGCAATGGTTCTGCCACATCCACGTTGGACTTCGCCAGCGGAACCCTCTCGGGCACGGGAACCATCACGCTCAACAGCGGCAGCACCGGCGCGGTCGTCGCGGGGACGCTAATTCAATCCAGCGGACACACGATTAACGGCTTCGGCGAAATCACCGCCGCTCTTACCAACAACGGCACCGTGAATGCCAACGTCAGCGGCCAGACCATTGTTCTTACAACAGGCCCCATGACCAACAACAGCGTGATGGAGGCGACCGGTGGTGGGTCGCTTAACATCAGCAGCGTCACGATCACACAGGGAGCTGGGGGTCAAATCAAAGCTTCCGGCGGCACCGTCAACCTCACCGGCGGCGCCACCGTCACCGGCGGAACGCTCAGCGGCGGCACCGTCAACAACTCCTCCGGCACCAATACCATCGGCGGGCTGACGAACACTTCCACCTTGAACGTGGTTGGCAATACGGACCTCAATATTTCCAGCACAATCGTGAATAACGGCGTCATTGCCATTGATTCCAATTCATCCAGCACCTCCACCGTCAGCGCGACCGGGGCCATCACCGGAACAGGCACACTTGTTATAAACTCCGGAGGAAAGCTTGCCTTCGCTCTGGGCGCCGGCGGGAGCAGCCAGGACTCCCTCTCAATCGCGGCATCGACCTCGCTAGACCTGAACAACAACCACTTTATCATCGATTACGGCGCCGGGCCCGACCCGTTCACGACCATCGCCGGCTACGTCAAGTCCGGTTACAACGGCGGCAATTGGAATGGCCCGGGAATCATGTCCACGGCGGCACAAACGCTCACCAACGGATTGAAGTATGGCCTCGGCTATGCCGACGGCAAAGATGGTAAGGTCTCCGGCCTGACGTCCGGCCAGATCGAAGTGAAGTACACGCTGCTGGGCGACGCCAATCTGGACGGCCTGGTCAATGCCGCGGACTTCACGATTCTGGCGGCGAACTTCAACCAGCCTGTCACCAGTTGGGACCAGGGCGACTTCAACTACGACGGCCTGGTCAACGCCGCCGACTTCACCGACCTTGCGGCGAATTTCAACCAGCCCGTCAGCGGCGCGGCCGTATCAGCCGGCGACGTTGCGGCCTTGGACGCGTTCGCCACGGCAAACGGCTTGTCCTTACCGACGTCCAGTGTGCCGGAGCCGGCGACGACGGGCTTGGTCGCATTGGCCGGACTGGGAATGCTCAGTCGAAGACGGCGACGCGGTCAACGCTGCTCCGGCCGCAGCATCGCTTGAATTTCATTCCGCTGCCGCAGGGGCAGGGGTCGTCGCGGCCGAGCGACATGATTTCACTGGCCGGGCGGCCCTGGCGGAGAAGATCGGCCATGATGCGCAGGTGCGGCTGCATGCGTGTGAATATTTTTTTGTAGCCGGCGCAGAGGTAATTCAGGCCCGGCTCGCCGTCGGGAGTCGTCAGGAACCGGTGTTTGGGGCATTCGCCGTTGCAATATTTCTTCACTTGGCAGCGTTGGCAATATTGGGGCAGCGCGTCGCGCTTGTCGTTGCCGAATTGTGTCTGGGCGGGGGAATGGATCATCTGGTCGATGGACTGGTCCATGATGTTGCCGAGCTTGAATCCGGGATAGACGAAATGATCGCAGGAGTAGAGGTCGCCGTTGTGTTCCATGGCCATGGCTCGGCCGCAGGTTTCGGCGAAAACGCAGAGGCTTGAGCCGGCGCCCACTTCGATGCCCAGTTGCACGTCGAACAGTTGCACGAAGATCTTGCCGACGTCGCGATGGACCCAGCGGTCGAAAATTTCACACGTAAAATTGCCGAACTGCTCGGGAAGGACGGACCAGGGGGTGACGTCGGCATGCGGGGCGAGGACTTTCAGGAGCGGTGGCCCGGCCAAAGTGTCTGGTTCGGCGCCGACGCGCTCGACCAGCGGGATGAACTGCATGAATGTCGAGCCGTTGTTCTTCAAAAACTCGTAGACTTCGGCGGGATGATCGCCGACGAGACGGTTGACGACCGTTAGGGTGTTGTATTGCACGCCGTGCTTTTTGAGCAGACCCCAGGCGCGCATGACGGCATCGTGGGTGCCGTGGCCCGCCTTGTTGACGCGATATGTGTCGTGAAATTCTTTCGGACCGTCGATCGACAGCCCGACGAGGAAATTTTCGCGGCGGAAGAAATCGCACCAGGCGTCGTCCAGCAGCAGGCCGTTGGTTTGCAGGGCGTTGGCGATCCGTTTGGCGGGGGGGCAATACTCGGCCTGAAGCTCGACCGCGCGGCGGAAAAAATCCAGCCCCATCAAGGTCGGCTCGCCACCCTGCCAGGCGAAGGTGATCTCGGGGACGTCCTGCTGGGTGACGTGCTGGCGGACGTAGTTCCGCAGGACGTCGTCGGTCATGCGGAAATCCGAGGCGTTTTTCTTCTGGGGATAAAGCCGCTCTTTTTCGAGGTAAAAGCAATATTTGCAATCGAGGTTGCAGATCGGGCCGATGGGCTTGGCCATGATGTGGAAGGTCCGGGGCGTGGCGGACGGCGCCGGCGCGAGATTGTCGAGTGTCGGGCTGTTCACGAAAGGCTCGACGTTCGCGGGCATGGTGCTCGGTGTGTGTGATACATTTTACAGCCTTCTTGTTCCCCTCCCCTGGTACTCCGGGGGAGGGTCAGGGTGGGGGTTGTTGGGTCAATCGATGTTCGACCCCCACCCCAACCCTCCCCCTGAGTACATGGGGAGGGGGAAATCCTTTGCAGCAAGTGACACGTATCCTGGCGCTCGGCGCGGCGCGAGCATCGAGGTTACGGCAAGACTGGCGTCCGGCTCGACCCATGGGCCGGCCGGCGGCGCGGTTTCCAGGGCGACCCGCCAGACCTGCCAGCGCTGGCGCAGGGCCTGCAAGGTGGCGAAGTGGTCCGGCTGGGTGGCCAGATTGTTCTGCTCGCGCGGGTCAGCGCGGAGGTCAAAGAGTTGCTCGTAGGGCGGTTGGGCGTCGGTATATCGCACGTATTTCCAGCGATCGGTCCTGATTCCCTCCGAAGGCGCGATCATGGTCGGAAGGTAATGATGTTCGTAAAACCATTCGGTGCGCCAGGGCGAACGGCGGTCGCCTTGAATCAGCGGCAGAAGGCTCCGGCCCTGAATGCCGAGAGGGACTGGAATGCCGGCCAGGGCAAGGAGCGTGGGGCAGAGGTCGATGTTCAGGACCATTTCGTCGCACGTGATGCCGCGCAATTCCGCGCCAAGACGCGGGTCGCGGACGATCATGGGCGAGCGGATCGATTCCTCGTTCATGAGCCATTTACCGCCGAAATTGTGTTCGCCGTAAAACGACCCGTGATCGGACGTGAACATGACGACCGTGTTGTCGTCGGCGCCCAGATCGCGGAGGGCCGCCATGATCCGGCCGACGGCGATGTCCACGCCGGCCAGAAGGCGATACAGCGATCTCATTGTCTCCTGATAGTGCTCGGGGTGGAAATCCATTCCCTCGCGCGTGCGGTTCATGGTCGAATCGAAGAACTCGGGCCAAGGCGCGGCGTCCACGGTTGCCGGCGGCGGAACGTTCGCGTTTTGATACAGCGGCTCCAAAGCTCGGTCGTAGGGATATTTCGCGTAAATGCCCGGCTGGTTGCGGCCGTCATCCTCGACGTGGGGCGCTTTGAAACTGACGGAAAGACAAAACGGCTGGTCCGCGCGGCACCCGCGCAGGAACTCGACAGCCTGGTCCGCCTGAAGCGTCGTCAGATGTTTGGTCCCTCCCCGCTCGAAATAGTTTCCCTGACCACTGAACCCGGCGAAATAGTCGAAGCGGCTGATCGGCAAGGCCCCGCCCAAGCCCCATTTGCCGACGAAACCAGTCCGATAGCCCGCTTTGCGGAGCAGCATCGGATAGGAGTCGGCCAATACTCTGGGGGTCAATGATTGCATCCCAGCCAGCACGCCGTGGCATCGCGCGTAAAGCCCGGTGAAAATGCTGGCGCGGCTGGACATGCAGATCGCGGTCGTGGCGAAGGAATTGGTGAACCTTACGCCGCCGGCGGCCAGGGCGTCGATGTTTGGCGTTTGCAAGATTGCGTTGCCGGCGCAGCTCATCGAATCCCAGCGTTGGTCGTCGGTGACGAGAACGATGAGGTTTGGCCTGCGGAGCGATCGAGCGCCCGGAGGGGGTGGAACCGCGGCGCGGCCCGGCCGCGGCGTGGCCAGCGCCGGCAACCCGACCGCCGCTCCAAGGCAACCCTGGATGAATCGCCGTCGGCTCAATCCATGAGCCGCGCGGGAAATGCTAGCCATGGTGCTTTACCTGTGTCCCTTCCAGAGTGCCGCCGCAAATGGGCAATGTCCCTCAGCGGCGAGCCATCTTCTTCGTCAGTGCAGCGATGATGCCTGCCAGGAAATGAAACGGTGGACGCTACGGTTTTCCCGCCCCTTTTTGAAGGCCGACATCGTTCTACTGCGTCTGCGAAGTTACAAAAAAGAAATATGCGTCAATGGCCACTTGCCTGTTCGCACGCTTCGGGAGACAGTCTCATCCTCCGGGGGATGAGAACAACTCGGGGTGTAATTTTATTTCGGTCGCCATGGTTTGCAAGGAGGAAGCGCGCGCGATAGGACCCGCGGCGAATCATGAATGCAAAATGAAGGTCAGACGATAGTCATCCTAAGCGGTCGAAGCGGATGGCGAAGCGACCGCGGCAGTGGCAGCGGCGGGCTGCGGGGCCGCGGCGCGCTGCGGGAGATTCAAGGCGGCTGTGGCGGAGAACGGCGTCTTGACGGCGGGGGGAGTCCCCGCGGCGACCTGCTGCTTGGCGCCGGGCTGCTTGTGGTCCGGCTGCAATACCAGAGTCATGCGCCGGCCTTCCATCTTGCTGTCGCGTTCGATCTTGCTGACCATGAACAATTCGTTCTTGATCTTGACGAAGATGTCGCGGCCCAAATCCAGGTGGGCCATTTCCCGCCCCTTGAATTGAAGCGTGAACTGAACCTTATTGCCGTCTTTAAGAAACTCGCGCGCGTGGTTGATCTTGATCATCAGATCGTGATCGCCGATCTTCACGGTCTTGAGCTTGAGTTCCTTGAGTTGGCCGCCGCGCACGGCGGAGCGCGATTTGTCCACTTTCTTTTGCTGTTGGTAACGCCACTTGCCGTAGTCCAGGATTTTACAGACCGGCGGGCGTGCGGTGGGGGCGACTTCGACCAAGTCAAGCCCGGCTTCCCGGGCCAATCGCAAAGCTTCCGCAGTGGAAACGCTGCCGATTTTTTCGTCTTTGTCATTGATCAAAAAGATCGGCGAAATGCGAATCTGCTCGTTGTGACGAAAATTCGTAGGAATAGCAATCCTCCAAAATACCACTTCAGCCGCCGGGGCGCTTGCCCCGGATCACGGCATGCCGGCGTCCCTGGACCAGAAGAAGACTATAGCAAAAAACGAGCCAAAGACCGGCCCGAAACCCCGGCAATCCGGCTCAAAGCCGCTGAAGCCAAAGTTCGTTTCCGGTACTCATCCGTGGCGTTCTTCCACAGCCAAAATCCGCCATCCCAACGCTGGAATGGGAAAATCAGGGATCCTAAGGCCGAATTATCGGCAAGCCGGTCGGATTTTTCAAGAACATTCGGGGAATTTTTAGTCTTCCGGCCCCACGGGGACGTTGCCAGGGGGGTTTGGGAGCCAAAAGCAGATCCACCCCGCTTTGGCATCACACTTTCGCCGCGCCGCGGGTGGCGATCTCCTGCTGGCAACGCTCGATGAACTCGGTGAGGGAAACCTGCCCATGATCTTCGCCGATGCGCGTCCGCACGGCGACCAGCTTTGCCTGCATCTCCTTGTCGCCGACGATGAGCATGTACGGAACTTTCTGCATGGTGGCGCGGCGAATCTTGGCGCCGATCTTGTCGGCATCCAGGTCGGCTTCGACGCGAAGGCCAGCTTTGTTGATCTCGTACACGACCGCGTTTGCGTAGTCGTTGAATTTTTCGCTGATGGAAAGGACCGCGACCTGCACGGGGGCCAGCCAAAGCGGGAACGCGCCGCCGAAATGTTCGATCAGCACGCCGATGAAACGCTCCATGCTTCCGAACGGGGCGCGGTGAATCATGACGGGACGATGCGGCTGGTTGTCGGAGCCGACGTAGGTGAGATCGAATCGCTCGGGCAACTGGTAATCGACCTGGACGGTGCCGAGCTGCCATTCGCGGCCCAGGACGTCCTTGACGACGAAGTCGATCTTCGGCCCGTAAAACGCGGCCTCGCCGGGCTCCAGGTTGAACGGGACGCCCAAATGCTCGGCGGCGGCGCGGCAGGCGGATTCGGCCTTGTCCCATTGCTCGGCCCGGCCGACGTATTTGGCGCTGTCCGGATCGCGCAGCCCGACGCGCACGCGGAAATCGTTCATCTTCAACGTCCCCAGCACGATCTTCACCAGATCCAGGCAGCCGTGCAATTCGGCTTGAAGCTGGTCTTCAGAACAGAATAGATGGGCATCATCCTGGGTAAAGCCGCGGACGCGGGTCATGCCGCCCAATTCTCCGGATTTTTCCCACCGATAAACGGTGCCGAATTCCGCCAATCGAACGGGGAGATCGCGATAGCTGCGCTGCTCGCTGGCGTAGATGCGAATGTGATGCGGGCAATTCATCGGCTTGAGGAGGTAGCCGTCGATCTGTCCCTTTTCCATCCGGTTGGCCAACTCCGCGCAGCCGCAATTTTCCTTGGCCAAGGCCTCGAAATATTCGCGGTCGATCAGCGGAGGGAACTGCGACTGGCGGTAGTAGGGGTAATGCCCGCTGGTGCGATACAGATCGAGCCGGCCGATGTGCGGCGTGAAGACCTGCTGATATCCCTGTCGCCGGAGGTGCTCGCTGATGAAATTCTGGAGCTCGATGCGCACCTGCGCGCCCTTGGGTTTCCAGAGGACCAGTCCCTGGCCGACTTTTTCGTCGATGACGAACAGCCCCAGCGCCGGGCCGATGACGCGATGGTCGCGTTTTTTCGCCTCCTCGATCTGCTGGAGGTATTTTTCCAAATCCTTTTTATCAAAGAACGCGGTGCCGTATACGCGGGTGAGCTGTTCGCGATTGCTGTCGCCGCGCCAGTAAGCCCCGGCCACGCTCATCAGCTTGAACGCCTTGATCTTGCCGGTTCCCGGCACGTGCGGCCCGCGGCAAAGGTCGGTGAAATCGCCCTGGCGGTAAATCGAGACGGTCTTCTCGCCCGCGGCGGCAAGCTCGTCGATGATCTCATCCTTGAACCGCTGGTTTTCGTGGTGCAGGATTTCCTTGGCCTTGGCCGGCTCGACGTCCTGCCGCGAAAACGGCAGATTGGCGTCGATCAGCTTCTGCATTTCCTGTTCGACCTTGGGCAAATCCTCGGCCGAGAAGCTGCGGGGCAATTCGAAATCATAATAAAATCCATTTTCGATCACGGGGCCGATGGTGTACTGGACGGAATCTCCATACAGATGCCGCAGGGATTGCGCCAGCACGTGGGCCGTGCTGTGGCGCATGACGTAGAGGCCGTCGGGGTCGCGGTCGGTGACGATGGAGATTTCGTGTTCCCCGGTAAGCTGGGAGGAAATATCCACCAGCTTGCCGTCCACCCTGCCGACGACCGCCGCCCTGGCCAGCCCTTTTCCGATCGACTCGGCCAATTGCTGCACGGTGCTGCCGTCGGGAATCTCCTTGCGGCTTCCATCGGGTAATTTGATCGCTGCCATAGGGCGTAAAAGATAAGGAGAAATGGAAGGAAAGGGAAACCCATGGGCAAGACAGGTTATCCTCTGGGAGCGTGGCTCGATCGGCGGACCTGTCTTGTTTTGTTCCCTCTCCCTGTACCCAGGCGGAGGGTGGGGGTCGGAAGGCTTCCAATTCGCGGAGGCGTCTGGCAAACGTTCTCAGTCGTGGTGTCCGATCTGCCGTCCGAGCATCATTACAGGATCGTGCATTCCGTCGATGCGTCGGGAACCCCCACCCCAACCCTCCCCCTGATTACAGGGAGAGGGGGAAGGAAATAGGCCGCCGATTGAGTCACACACCCATGTACATCCGGGGCTACGGAAGCGTCATTATCCATGCGCGGGCAGCGACGATGTTACAGCTACCTGTTCGGGGACAACGCGAACGACAAGCTCGTCGCCGTCGCTGAGTTCGGCGCGGCGGTCGGAGGGTTGGCCGTTGATGGAATAACTGGCCGAAGGCAGTTCGCCGTCGAACAGGCCGGGGATGGCGCCGGCCAGAACCTTCATCGCCGAGCCGACGTTGGCGCCGCGTGGGAGCTGGAGCATGATGGGCTCGCGCACGCCGGTGCCGAGGGCCTCGTCGAGCATCACGCGCACGTCCATCCGCCAGACATCGCGGCGATACGGTTCGGCAAAAACGACGGAGAACCCCGCGCTGCGCGTCGGCCAGTCATTCCGCGGCGGCAGAAGCATCAGGATCAGCACGCCCAACGCATTGAGAAATCCCAGCAATCCCCACCAGCGGCTCAGGCCGTAATAGCGGGCATACTTTCCACACCCGCCGACCAAAATGCCCGTAAACAGGACGATGGCAAATTCGCCGGCAATCACGGGCGCGCTCGACGGACCGGGCGGCCCAGCATCGACGAGGATGAAACCCGCGATCTGACCGATGAGGCCAAGCCAAAGATAGTCCATGCCCTTCAGCCTGGCGATCTTCCGACGCTCGTAGCGGTAACCGTACATAATCAGCCATGAGACAGTCTCTAAGCCGGGCGGCGCAGGATTTCCTGAACCTTGACGGTAAGTTCCTCAAGGTCGCGCTCGGCCTTGCGCAGCTCGACGAATCGGACTTCGACGCCCTTTTGGTGTTCGAAATCCGAGGCGTCCGTCGCGTGATGCAACTGTTCCTTGGCCAAACGAAACTGCTCGTTGGCGTCATGAAGCTGGCGAAGCAGATCGTCGGGCACAATGAGGCGCTCGACATCGGGTCCGGTCGGTTGGGGCTGTTCGGGCATGTTTCACCGCCACCGGAAGTATAGCACGGGCGGCGATGGCGGGGGGAGGGGAAAAACAGTTGGGATTGATGCAACGCTCAACACTCAACACTCAACGCTCAACGTTGAAGTGAGAAAATGGCGAATTGCGGGGATTTGGCATTTCCCTGAAAGTTGAGCGTTGGGCCGGGCAGGCGAAGCCTCCCGTGTTGAGTGTTGAGCGTTGCATTGGCCGACCCGGTGACGGGAAAACGCCGGAACGTGCCTTGACCCGTCCGTCGGCGGCCTTACGATCAGGGGTGAGCCGGTTTCTTTGCACCTCGGCGGCGGAAGTGGCCGATAACTGCCGAGGAAACGGAGTCGGCGCATGCGTTTGGTCAGGGATGAGCCTGTCATGGAAATTGAACCGGCTGACGATGCGGACGGACCCGTCGAGGAAGTTCCCGAGGAATTGGACGGCGATGCGGAGAATTCCGAGAGCTCGGGGGATATGCCGGCGGTGGATATGCGGCTGCTGGAGGCATTGCTGCTTTCCACGCACCATCCGCTGACGGCCGGGCGATTGGCAGAGTTGATGGACCTGCCGGCCACCAAGCCGGTCCGGCAGGCCGTCAAGGACCTCAACCTCCAATACGAGGAATCGCACCGGGCGTTCCGGATCGAGCAGGTTGCCGGGGGATACCAGATTCTGACGATGCCGGAGTTTGGCGACCATCTGAAAAAGCTTCACCAGAGGGAGATCGACGCGAAGCTGACGAAGGCGGCGTTGGAGACGCTGGCGATCATCGCGTACAAGCAGCCGATCCTGCGGGCGGACATCGAAGCCATCCGGGGCGTGGCGTGTGGGGAAACGATCCGCAACCTGATGGAAAAGCGGCTGGTGAACATCGCCGGGCGAGCCGAGGAGCCGGGCAGGCCGATTCTCTACGGGACGACGAAGCGGTTTTTGGAGATCTTCGGGCTGAATTCCCTCAAAGACCTTCCGCAAAGCGAGGAAAGCCTCAATCCGCCGGAGTCATAGCGGATTCGCGTACGGGAGTCCCGCCAGCAGGTTTTCTTCCAAAGCTGAGTATTCACTGCCTAGCCGCAAAACCGTTCAACGACGGGAGCAGCTTCTTTCCGTTAGCCCCCGGCTTTGCCGGGGTTTTCCGTGATGAGAGACCGATCCATTCTTGCGCGAACCCCGGCGGAGCCGGGGGCAAACGGAAAGAGGCAACTACCGCCATTAAACGGTATTAGGCTTAGCGGCCGGCCAGACGGCGTCCCAGGTCCAGCCTTCGTTGCGAACCAAAGTCAAGAGAAGTCTTCGACGTTGGGCCAGCGGTCGAAGTGCGGATTTGAACAGTTCGTCGTCGACGACGGCGATTCCGATGTCGCGGAGGGAGGCGAGGGAGGGTTCGGGCGGATCGGCGGCCGCCGTCTCGATGAGGGCCGGGCGCAGCGTGGACAGGAATTCGGTGATGGATTCGCGCGCCGCGCCGAGGGCGGGCAGATCGAGGCTGCAACCGCGCTGAAGGCCGCATTCGAGGATGGTCAGGGCCTCGTCGAGCGCGGCGAGGTTGGGGGCGATGGCGGAGCTTCGCTTGCTGCTGTGGAAATAGTGGAGAACGGGATAAGTCAGATGGCTTTCGCCGAGCAGCGCGAGCATGGAGCTGAGAGAGACCAGATGCGGGCCGAGGGCCGTGGTATCGGCGCCGTTCCAGGCGCGGGAGATGATGTCGCCGGGATTTTTGCCCAGGCTCCAGATGTTGAGCGCAAGCTGGCGTTTCTGCGTGGCGGCGGTGACGACGGGGACGACGTAGGCAATGGCGACGCCGACCAGCAGGAATCCGCTGCCTCCGCTTAGGACGGTGGCCAATTCCCAGAATCGGCCGTTGGGTCGGAAATCGCCGGTGCCCAACGTGGTGATATTGCATCCGACGAAATAGATCCGGTCCCAAACGGTGGGAGGGCCCAATTCCGCAAAGGTGGGAGAGATGGAATTGGGATCGGCGTTGAAGATCAGCGCCCAGCCCAGCCAGAGCAGCATCGACCAGGCGAGCATCGTCGCGGCGACGGTGAACAGGCCGGTCTTGGTGATGATCCTGCGCGAAGAGGTGCGGAAATGCGCGGCCAGCATGATGCAGCCGATCCAACCGCATAAGTGTTTGGTCAAAGGTCCCGCGCCTTCGAGGAACGTGGTCCAGAGAAGGTCGAGCAAGACCAGGGCGAGCATCGCGAGGCCGATCAATCCGGAAATCACGTGGATCATGGCGGAAACATTCAGGTGGGCGGGGTATCGGGGGTGGGCGGGGTATCAAGCGCGTTGACGAGGGCGTCCAATTCGTATCCGCCGTTGAATCGTTTGTTGTGGACGTAAAACGTGGGGGTGCCGTTGACGCCGCTGCGGAGCCCGCTGACGACGTCTTCCTGAACTCGCCGGGCGTAGAGACCGGCGTTCAACTCGTCGCGGAAGCGGGGGACGTCGAGTTCCAACACGGCGGCATATTGGGCGAGATGGTCCAGTTCGAGTTCGTCCTGATGTCGGAACAGCAGATCGTGCATTTGCCAGAACTTTTCCTGAGCGGCGGCGGCCTCGGCGGCCTGGGCGGCGAGGCGGGCCTGGGGATGGATTTTGGACAGCGGAAAGTGGCGGAACCCGAACTTCAATTGGTCACCGAACCGGGCGACGATCTGCCGCACGATCGGATGGGCGCGCCGGCAATGCGGGCATTGATAGTCGCCGTATTCGACCAAAACCAGGCGCGCGTCCGGCGGACCGAGAACGTGATCGCGCGTGCCCAGGGGCATCGTAAGAGGTGGAGTCGGGCCGGAGTTGATCATCGTGTGCACCGGCTATTCTCGCTGCAACTCTTCCAACGCCGCCAGAATCCCGTCCGCGCCGGGGTTGATGGAGATGGGGGAAAGGTAGCTCCAGCGGATGATGCCTTTGTCATCGAGGACGAAGATCGCCCGTTGGGAAATGCCGTTCTTGGAATCGTACGCGCCGTATTGACGCGAAACGGCGCCCTTGGGTTCAAAGTCGGATAGCAGGGTGAGATCGAGATTGCGATGCTGGCGATATGCGGCGTGGCAGAATGGGCCGTCAACGGAAATGCCGAGGAGGTGGGCATTGAATCGCTCGAATTCGGGAAGGATTTCGTTATAGAGGGAGAGCTGATCTCCGCAAACGGGGCTCCAATCGGCCGGATAAAAAACCAGGACGACGGGCTGACCGCGGAGATCGGAGAGGCGCAGGAGTTTTCCCGGCTCGGTGGCCAGGCAGAAATCCGGGGCGACCGTGCCGGGGGATAATATTGAGGATGAACTCACGTTTTCCATGATGGCGATCGTTTCACGACTGTGACGGACTATAGACCGGCAATCGACGGAAGTGAACTGAATTTCAGGTAGTGGGTCAATATGAATAGTGAAGCGATTTGGCATCCCCAGGGAGCAAGCTCCCGGGGCTTTGGATTGGGAAAGTAACCTACTACCGAATTTCACGGCGGCTTGCAGGCGGCAGGCATTTCCGCAGAATGTTTCGCGCGTTCTGACAGGGAAAGGCAGAGGCATGATCATCACGATCGACGGCCCGGCCGGGACGGGAAAATCGACGGTGGCGCAGCAAGTCGCCGAGGAACTGGCATTCGACTTTCTCGACACGGGCGCGATGTATCGGGCCATCGGGCTGTCGGCGCTGCGGCGGCATGCCAACCTGGAGGATGAGCGGGAGCTGTCGTACGTGGCGCGTTTGGCGCGGATCGCATTTGATTTTTCCGTGCGTCCGCCCGGGATGACGCTGAATGGGGAACCCGTGGGGCATCTTTTGCGGGCCGGGGATGCGACGCGGGCGGCGTCGTTCGTGGCGGTGGTGCCCGCTGTGCGCGAACTGCTTGTTAAGCAGCAGCAGGAGATCGGGGCGTCGCGCCCGAACCTCGTGACCGAAGGAAGAGACCAGGGGACGGTGGTCTTTCCGCGCGCCGAGCTGAAATTTTATCTGGACGCGACCCCCGTGGAGCGCGCCCGGCGCCGGGCCAGCCAACTGCGCGCCCGCGGCGAGATGGTCGATATCGCCATGCTGCAGAAGCAGATCATGGACCGCGATTGGCGAGACGCCCGGCGGGCGGTGAGCCCGCTGATGGTCCCGCCGGGCGCCGAGGTGATCGATACCACGGATATGCCGCTCCAGAGCGTGGTGGATCACATCGTGGGAAAGGCGCGGCAACTGCAAAAAGGCGCGGTCCGAACATGAATCAGCGCTCCGTGGTTTGGAAATTACTTCAGATCATCGCGCGGGTTGGGACCACCGTGTTTTTCGATCTGAAAACCTACGGCAGCCGGAACGTCCCCAAATCCGGCGGGGTTTTGCTGGTCGCCAATCATCAGAGCTATCTCGATCCGCTCCTGGTGGCGGTTCATCTTTATCGGCCGGTGAGTTTCCTGGCCAAGAGCGAATTGTTTGAGAACCCGTATTTCGGGTGGTTCATCCGCAAGCTCCATGCGTTTCCCGTGCGTCAGGGTGAGGGGGACGTCGGGGCGGTGAGAGAGATGATTCGCCGGCTGGAAGAGGGCAACGCGCTGAACATTTTTCCGGAAGGCTCGCGCACGGAAACCGGCGAGATGGCGCCGCTGGAAAAGGGCGTGGCGCTGGTGATCCGCAAGGCGGGGGTGCCGGTGGTGCCGGTCGCGATCGTCGGATCGTTCGCGGCGTGGCCGAAAGACGCGATGATCTTTCACCCGCATCCGGTCCGCGTGAAATACGGCAAGCCGATCGACTTCAACGGCAAGAAGGGCCAGGAAATCATCGACACGCTGGAGACGGAACTGAGGTCGCTGATGGCGGAATTGCGCGCGTCGGAACGGGCGGGGTCGGCGTGATCTTAAGCGGATTGCCGATTGCCGATTGCCAATTGCCGATTGAAGGAGGAGAGGATTGCGGACTTCCGTATTTCAATTGGCAATCGGCAATCGGCAATCGCCAGACCTCTCCGTCACAAGCGGACGTTACGCGCTTCAATTCCCCTTTGGAACCCATATCTTGTGTTCTCCCTCCGGCGTGACGTACTCGATCGGCGCGTGCGGCTGAGTGGACGGGGCGGTGGCGGGAGATTCGCTCAAATCCAAGTCGATGACCGCGGTGTAATACCGCCAGCCGCGGCCGAGGAATAATTGGTCCTTCAGCATCTCCTCCGTGCTTTGCGGGACCACCGCGTCGTAGTGGGTGATGCCGTTGACAATGACTTTCAAGGGATGGTCCAGGTCAGCCAATTGTTCGTTCAAATAGAGCCGCACCAGGCGGACGTTGTGGGTGGCCAGCTTGATGGTGTGGGGATCGGAGATTTCGGCGATCACCCTAAACCCGTTTTCATAAAGGTACATCCCGCCGGCGCCGTGAGAGAAATTTACCTTGGCCTGATGGCCGGGAGTCATGGGCTGATAAATCTGGACCCAATCGGCGCGGTTGTAGGGCGTATCGAGGTTGTTGGACTGGATAAACACCCGCGGCGGATAAAGATCGCGCGTGCGGATGCGGAGCTTTTTGTATTCGTCTTCGACGATTTGCGGCGACGGCCGGTGGCCAACGCCGCGGGTTTCCGTGTAATCCACGTCGTATTGCAGATTTCGGAGATAGCGCACGATCGACCGTGACTCATCGACGTCGACCACGTCGTCGGAGGCGTCGTGCCAGACGATGCAAAGGACGTTTTGCAGGTTCCCCAGGCGGACGCGCTGCCAGGAGTCGTGCGCCGAGCCGGCCATGGGGTTGATCGCCGCGAAATACGTCGGGTAATGAATCGCCAGGTTCCACACGGCGTGGGCGGCCATGGAATGACCGATGAGATAGACGCGAGCGGGATCGACGTTGGCTTGATCGGCGGCGTCGAGGATCGGCTGCATGACCAGGTTCATGCCGATCGGGCCGGGACCGTACAACTCGTCGAGATTCAACAGCGGCATGAGCACAATCGCATCGGGATGGGCGGTGAGCTCATCGGTCATCCACTGCGCATAAATCCCCGTTACGGTCTGGGCGTCGGGAGGGGGCTGAGTCAGAAACGCATTGGCGGCCGGAAGCTTCACGACCAGCGGCCAGGAATGGGAAACGTCGTATTGCCTGGGTATGCCGAGGAAATACCGCACGTCGATCGGCCCGACTTTCTTGTTGACGTAATAGACGCCGGGGGCCAGGGCGGTCCAGCTTTTGCGCAGGCGCGCGATTTTACCGATGATCGACGGGGGCAGTCCGGAGGCGTCGATCTGGGTCACGATCTGCTTGCGTTGCCTGGCCGAATCGGGGTCGAAGAACTTTTCGATCAATTGGTGAACCGCGGCGAGCTTGGACAGTGCGGCCGGATCGTATTGGTTGCCCAATTCGTGCTGATACATCTGGGCCGGGAGCTCAGACGCCGGCGCCGCCGAAATCCACAGCGTCCCCGCAAGCATCAGGCCAACCAGGAGGATTAACCGCGAAGGCGCGAAGAACGCGAAGTTGCGCGAAGGAATATCTAATTGGTCTTCGCGCAACTTCGCGTTCTTCGCGCCTTCGCGGTAATCCGTTCTACGCGGTAATCCGTGGTTGCAAACGCCGTGAAACACAAGCGTCATCCCTCGGCGATGGTTACGGCCTTGAGGACGTCGCCCTGCTTGATGGCGTTGACGACCTGCTGGCTTTGGGCGTCCTTCACCTGCCCGAAAACGGTGTGCTTGCCGTCGAGCCAGTCGGTGACGACGTGGGTGATGAAAAATTGGCTGCCGTTGGTGTTGGGGCCGGCGTTGGCCATCGACAGCGAGCCGACCTGGTGCTTGTGGGGATTGTTCTTCACCTCGTCGGCAAAGCGATAGCCTGGCCCGCCGCTGCCGGTGCCGGTGGGATCGCCGCCCTGGATCATGAAATCTCCGATGACGCGATGGAATTTGGTTCCATCGTAGAATTTTTCGCCGGCCAGGAAGACTAAATTGTTGACGGTCACGGGAGCGTCCTGGGTGAAGAGATCGCAGACGATTTTGCCCCTGGAGGTGTCGAACGTCGCGACGTATTTCTTGCCGGGATCGATGGCCATCTTGGGCGGCTGCTGATACTGCTTGGACATTGGCGGATTCTCCTTTGGGGACAAAGGGTTCACTTTTCCGTTCGGTTGTCAACGCCGGGGGCGGGAGCATGGCAATTGGCATCCATGCGGCGCCCCATTTCGATTGGCGCGCTTGAGATCTTGGAAGTGCGTTTTTCTCATCTCAGCCGCGTTTTGCGCAGGGAAAGTGATGGGCCACAGCGTCGCGAACTTTCGCAAGCCACGCCTGGCGCTGCTGCACAGTGCTGGTAACGACAACGCTGAACGTCTGGCGATGGACGGTCGTCACGCCGCACAACTGGAAGACGCAGTTCTTCCAAAGTGTTTCGAGGGGATCGCCAAATACCAACCGTTCCCGCTCGGCGGGCGTGTTGGAAGTATTGAAGACCAGGGCGACCTTGGCTTTGAGCAGACCGACGGGGATGCCTTCGCCCTGATCGCCTTCGACAAACTGATACGCCCGGCCGGGACGAAGGACGCGGTCCACCCAGCCCTTCAAGATTGCGGGAGGCTGGCCCCACCAGTTTGGATGGACGACGATAATGCCGTCGGCACAGGCGATCTCCTGGCAATGCAACTCCACGTCGGCCGGAAGGGCGGATTCCTGGGGAATCTCCGCGGCGGGAAGAACGGGGTCGAATTTGTCGGCATACAAATCATGGAAAACGACCTGATGTCCATTGCGGCGGAGCGACGAAACGGCCGCTTGCGCAATCGCATGATTGAAGCTTTGCAAGTGGGGATGAGCGACGATGACGGAAACCTGCATGATTTTGAAAAAGAATGGTGAAAGCAATTCAAATTGTTTCTCGCTTATGGCCGTGCGAGACTTTCGCGGCCAGGATGGGCTCAATCTCGTCGGCGGACATTCCGCGTTCAACCATGCTGCGTTTCAGGTCGTTGTCGGATTTTCGGGATTCGACCTTCGACCATACGCCGGCGATGATTGCAACGATCGGAACGGCAAAGACGCAAACGACGGCAATCGTGTTTTGATTCCAAAGGATTTCGGCAAGCATGTTAACGGCTCCCTTCGCGGCCACTGGTTGGTGGGCTGCCGAACCATTCACAAGGATGCGGTCATATACGTTGTCGTCGGCCGGGCTGAATTATTTCATGCGAACTATTCGGCGTCTATCTCTGCGTGAGCTATTTCTTCGGGATGGAATTCTGGATGCGGCCCCCGCGGGCGGCGGCGCGGCGGACCAGGCGGTCGACCAGGGGGCCGAATTCGATGCCGGCGTGCTTGGCGGCTTCGGGTAATAGGCTCCGCGGGGTGAAGCCGGGGAGGGTGTTGATTTCCAGGAGATAGGGGTGGTTCGATTTGTCCAGCATGATGTCGATGCGGGCCAGGTCGCGGGCGCCGACGGCTTCGTTGGCGCGGCGGGCTAGGTCGCGGCATCGTTCGACGATCTCGACGGGCAAGCCGGTGTCGAAACGATGTTCGGTGTCGGTGGCGCGATACTTGGCTTCATAGTCGAAGAAGTCGCGCTTGGGGACGATGCGGATGGGGGCCAGGGGTTTTTCTTCCAGGATGCCGACGGTTACCTCGATGCCGTCGATGAATTTTTCGACCAGGGCGGATTCGTGGCGGGATAGGACTTGTTGGATGGCCTCGGCGGCCTCGGCGGAGCCTTCGGCGGGGGCCTTGCAGAGATATACGTCGATGCTGCTGCCGCTGTCGACGGCCTTGACGACGCATGAACCGGGGAAGGATGGAATCACATCGCCGCGGCGGATCACGCGATAGGGGGGCGTGGGAAGACCGGCTTTTTCCCAGAGCTGTTTGGTGCGGACTTTGTCGATACCGATGCGGGAGGCTTTGGAGCCGCTGCCGACGAAGGGCAGGCGGCGTTGTTCGAGGATTTCCTGAAGCTCGCCGCTCTCGCCAAATGCGCCGTGAAGGACGGGGAAGACGACGTCGGCTGGATGATCGAGGCCGGAGAGATCGGATGGGGAGACGTCGCTGGGGAAGACGTCGTGACCGACGGACCGGAGGGCGTCGATGACCGCCTGGCCGCTCACCAAGCTTACCTCGCGCTCCGCGCTGGGGCCGCCATACAGGACGGTGACTTTCATGGCCAGAACTGCACTTCGCTTTCGAGATGAATCTGGTTGCGGTCGAAGACTTTTTCGCGGATGAGCTTGATCATCGACAGGATATCGTCGGCGGTGCAGCCGGGATGGGCGATGATGAAGTTGGCGTGCTTGGCGCTGATTTCGGCTCCGCCGATGCGTAGCCCCTTGAGCCCGGCCTGGTCGATGAGAGCACCGGCGCTGAGTCCGCGCGGGTTTTTGAAGATGCAACCGGCGTTCTTGGTGTTGGGCGGCTGGGTGTTGCGTTTGTACATCCAGATTTCCTTGGTCTTGCGGAGAATCCGGTTGGGGTCGTCCTCTTCCAGGTCGAGGGTTGCGCCAAGGATGAATGGGGCGGAGATATTGGTGGTGCGATAATCGAAGACCAGATCGTCTTTGTGTCGTTCGTAGAGATTGCCGTGGCTGTCCATGACCTGGACGGATTGGACGACGGAGCCGATGTCGCCGAATTTTCCACCGGCGTTCATTCGGATTCCGCCGCCGATGGTGCCGGGGATTCCGGCGAGGCATTCGATGCCGGCGCGGCCGTGGCGGATGGTGCGGAGGAGGAGCTTTTGCATGTCCGCGCCGGCGCCGACTTCGACGTGATCTTTGCCGAACTCGACCCGGCGCCAGAAATCGGAATCGAACTTGAAGACTGCGGCATCGACGCCGGCGTCGCTGACCAGGAGATTGGCGCCCAAGCCTAAAACGTAGGTGCGGATGCTCGAGTCGGCGCAGCGGCGGGCGGCTTCCTGGAGTTCTTCCAGGGAATTGGGGCGGATGAACCATCGCGCCGGGCCGCCGATGCGATACCAGGTGTGGCGCGACAGCGGGACGTTTTCCTCGACGATCGGTTCGAGGCCGGAAAAGGGGTTGGAGAGTTTCAACATAGTAATAAACGATCCTTCAATCCGGGTGCGTAACACATTCTGCGAGTCCTCTTTTTCCCCTCCGCTGGTACTCCGGGGGAGGGTCAGGATGGGGGTTTCGTCGGACAATCGACGTTCGACCCCCACCCCAACCCTCCCCCTGAGTACATGGGGAGGGGGAAATTCTCTGAAGCAAATGTCACTCGCCCGTCAAATCCCTCCCGATTTCCCAGATGTTTCCGGCTCCCATGGTGACGATCAGGTCGTCTTGGCGCGCATTCTCCTTCAGGTACTGGACGATCTGCCCAAAGGTGGGCAGATGAACGGCGCGTTGGCCGTTGGCGCGGACGCGTTCGACGAGGTCGACGGCGGTGACGCGCTGGCGCTCGGATTCGCTGTCGCGCACGAAATAGATGTCGGGCACGATGGTTTCATCGGCCAGGACGAAACTGGCGGCGAATTCCTCCATGAGCGAACGGGTCCGGCTGTGTTGATGCGGCTGGAAGACGCAGATCAACCGGCGCGGATCGAAGCGCTGGCGAAGGGCTTTGAGCGTGGTGCGGATTTCCGTGGGGTGATGCCCATAGTCGTCCACCACGGTCGCGCCGTGATATCGACCCATGACGGTCATGCGGCGATCGACGCCTTCGAATCGTCCGAGTGCGTCGATGGCGTCGGCGGCGGGAACCCCGCACGCCGCGCACGCCGCGGTCGCCATGGTCGCGTTCATCAGATTGTGCTCGCCGGCAATCGAAAGACGCAACGTTCCGACGGGCTGATTCCGATAGGATACTTCGCCGCTGTAGCAGCCGTTGTCAATGGCCAGAACGCGCGTGGACCAAATATAATTTTCTCCCAGCGCAACGGTTTGGACGGGGGTGGGCAGACCGGTGAGGGCGAGGGCGACCTGGGGATCCTTTCCGGCGGCGATGATCAGGCCGTCGCTCGGGACGCGGCGGGCGAAATCGCGGAAGCTCTGGACGATCTCGTCGAGGTCGCGGTAGTAATCGAGGTGGTCGCGTTCGATGTTGGTGATGAGGGCGATTTTGGGGTGGAGGTTGTGGAAGCTGCGGTCGAATTCGCAGGCCTCGGCGACGAAGACATTGCCGGAGCCGGAATGGCTGCCGCCGCCCAGTTGCCGGACGGTTCCGCCGATGACGAAGCTGGGATCGGCGCCGCATTGGCTGAGGGCGAAGCCGATCATGGCGCTGGTGGTGGATTTGCCGTGGGTGCCGGCGACGGCGACGCCGAAACGCTCGCCCATCACCATTCCGAGCATTTGGGCATACTTGACGGTTTTTAGGCCAAGGGCGCTAGCGGCGAGCATCTCGCGATTGTCATTGGGCACGGCGGCGGTGCGGACGACCAGATCGACGTCGCGGCCCAAAAGTTCCCCGATCTGATCCCGCGAAATTTTTGCACCTCGGCGGATCAGCTCGAAGGTTTGCGGTCCCGGGCGAGGCTCGGACCCGGTGACGAACGCCCCGGCGTCGAGCAGCATTCGGGCCAGCCCGCTCATGCCGCTGCCGCCCACTCCGATAAAATGCACCTTTTTCCCGCGGAATTGACTGGCGGCGGGCGAATCCGTTCGCGTGGCGGTGGAAACAGCATCCATGCTATTAGATATCGTACATCTACCGCGATTCACTTGCCAGAAGATGGATAGTGGGTCAATTTGAATGGTGAAGCGATTTGGCATGCCCAGGGAGCAAGCTCCCAGGGCTTTGGATTGCCAAAGTAATCCACGACCTGCCAGAAGATATACTGTCGGACATGCAAATCGAACCATGGCTGATTTACGCGTTGCTGGGGGCGGTGATGGCGGCGTTGGCGGGAATCTTTGCCAAAGTCGGCACACAAGGGATCGATTCCACGTTCGCGACGGCGATCCGGGCGGTGGTGGGGACGATTTACGTATTGCTGGTGACGACGCTGCTGGGAAAATGGCCGCATGGCAGGTTGCCGGGAGCCAAGAGCGTGATCTTCATGATGCTGACGGGGATCGCGGGAGTTTCATCGTGGTTGTTTGAATATCACGCGCTGACACTTCCGGGGGGGATGATCTCGAAGGTGTCGGCGCTGGATAAGCTCAGCGTGCCGCTGACCGTGGTCATCGCGGTGTTGGTTTTGAAGGGGGAAAAGCTTTTTGCGCTGAATTGGGTTGGGGTGGGGCTGATCGTGGCGGGGGCGTATCTGGTGGCGTATAAGCCGATTCATGGATGAATCGAAGGGCTGGACGCGGGCATATCTAACGCTTGTGCTTGGCACTGGCGGAGCTGCCGAGTTTGGCGGCTTTTGGGAGGGGGGATTGCGGCGAGATTTTGCCGCCGTGATGGCGGGCGATGAGGGCCTGCTCCTTGGCGGCGGGGGAACCGGCGCTGACGCGGCGGCCGAGGATTGCCCGGGCGCGGGCCATTTCCTCGGAGGACCGATAAATCTGGGCGACGCGCTTGAGAATGGCGGCGTCGGGATTGGGCTCTTCGCCGCAGGATTCGCAAAAGACCGCGTTGGGGTCATACACCTCGCCGCAATGAAGGCAGACGCCTTGGGCGCGTCTGAAGGCGATGAGCCGATCGCGCTCGCGTTGCTTGAGCAGCGCCTCGGCGACGCGATAGAGGAGCGCGGCCATGCCAATAATGAGCACGATCGGATGAATGGTGCACAGAACCAGCACCAGGACGATCCATGCAGCGCCGGCGCCGAGGAAGAAAAGATAAACCTGAAACGGGGGGATTCCCTGTCCGTTGCGGTCGGCGGCCTCGTTGATGATGGTGAGAATCCCAAACGCCAGCACCAGCGGCCAGACCGTCCAGCCGTGGGCGAACAGAAGATTCACCAACGCCCCGACGACGATCATGGCGGCGAGAATCAGGTGAGAGGGGCGCAGGTCCTGCCGCACGAATTCACGCAGCGCGACTACGATGCGGGTTTTGGTCGACTCGTCCACGATGGCCCGTCCATCAGCTTACCCGGCCTTCTCACCGGGGGAAAACCGCGGTCGCGCAAAAAGCAATAATTGGTAGCGAAAGGGTGCACTCCGTTGTATAATGCAATATTCTACGTGACGCAGGGTTTATGACGGAGTCGAGGGCTAAATTCATTGTGATCGTCGCGTCGCTTGGAATCGCGGCGTGGGCTGCGATGGCCGGCGCGGCGACGGCGGGTCCGGCTACGCGGCCGGTCAACATTCTGGCGCGGCAGTGGATACCCAAGGGCTTCCATGCGATTCGCGACGTTGCGTACGTTCCACATGGGCTTCGATCGCAGATGCTGGACCTATATGTTCCGGATGTCGCGACCTCGCCGCGGCCGCTGATGGTCTGGATTCACGGCGGCGGGTGGTATGGCGGGGACAAGTCCGCGCCGCCGGGGCTGGGTCTGCTGCTTCGCGGGTACGTGGTGGCGAGCATCGACTACCGTCTGAGCGGCGAGGCGGTGTTCCCCGCGCAAATCTTTGATTGCAAGGCGGCGATTCGATTTTTGCGAGTTCACTCCCGGGAATATGGGATTGACCCGATGCGCATCGGCGTTTGGGGCGACTCGGCGGGAGGGCAGTTGGCGGCGCTGCTGGGAACGACCAACGGCCGCAAGGAATACGAGGGGACCGAAGGGGTGCTGGGCGCGTCCAGCAGCGTGCAGGCGGTGTGCGATTGGTATGGCCCGTCGGATTTTCTTCAGACGACGGATTGGAACGGCGCCGGCGCCAGCGCGGCGAGGCTGCTGTTCGGCGGCGTGGTTTCGGCGCATGCCCAGGCCGCGGCGCTGGCCAGCCCCGCCGAGCAAGTGGGGCGAGCGCCGCTCGCGCCGTTTTTGATCATGCACGGAGATCAGGATCCGCTGGTTTCGCTTCATCAGAGCCAGGTCCTTTTCCAAAAGCTCCAAAAGGCGGGAGGGGCCGCGAGGCTGGTGATCCTGCATGGCGGACATGGCAACGGCTGGTTCAAGAACCGGGACGACCTGACAATGGTGTACGACTTTTTTGACCGCTGTTTCGGCAAATCACCGGTTCGGGCGTTATCCCCGGCGACGCGGCCTTCCACCTGACAATTCTCCAGTGCTCCCTAAATCTTAACATTGCCTGCAAAGCCGTGGATAGCGGGTTGGTTTCCACGTTTGTAGACAATACGGCGGGCAAGGATCACCGGGTGCACGGGGAAGGCGAAGGGCCCAATAATCGGGCAAATTGCCTGTTCCCCCCAAATCTTATGGCCGATCGGGAAGCGGCCGATAGAACAGACCATGGCTGATACCAATCTCACAAAAGCGGATGGGCAAGGTTGTAGCACGGCCAAAGCGGAACTTCGCAAGATCAGGAAACGGCTGGTGGAGAATTTTTTCAAGCAGGCGCAGCCGACGGGCGACGCCGCCGCCGATGCCGCGACCAGGCGAAGGATCGAGCAGGAGGTTCCCAGCATGCTCAGGGCCGCGGATGCGACGTTGATCGACAACGCGCGCTCGGAGTTGCTGAGCGAGGTGATGAACGAACTGTACGGCTTCGGCCCGATTCAGCCGCTGCTGGATGATCCGACGATTACCGAGGTGATGGTGAATCGAGCCGACCGGGTGTACGTGGAGCGGAACGGAAAGCCCGTAAGAACGGAAGTGGTGTTTGACGACGAGGATCACCTGAAGTCGGTGATCGACCGGATCATCAAGCCGCTGGGAAAGACTTTGGATGCGAGCAATCCGCTGGTGGATGCCAGGCTTCCGGACGGTTCGCGCGTGAACGTGGTGATTCCACCGATCGCGATCGCCGGGGCGTGCCTCACCATCCGCAAATTCAGCCGGCAGCGGCTGACCATGGAAGACCTGGTGAACTTCGGGTCGATCACGGCGCCGATTGGGGAATTTCTCAAGGCGTGCGTTCAAGGCCGGCTGAACATCCTCGTCTGCGGGGGCACGGGTTCGGGCAAGACCACGCTGCTGAACGTATTGTCGGGCTTCATCGGTCCGGACGAACGGATCGTGACGATTGAGGACGCGGCCGAATTGCAATTGCACCAGGACCACGTCATCACGCTGGAGGCGAAGCGCGCCGGCCAGGACAGCGGGGCACAGGTGACGATTCGCGAGCTGGTGCGCAACGCGCTGCGGATGCGTCCGGAACGGATCGTGGTCGGCGAGTGCCGCGGCGCCGAGGCGCTGGACATGCTTCAGGCGATGAACACGGGCCACGACGGCTCGCTCACGACCTTGCACGCCAACAGCCCGCGCGACGCGATCTCGCGAATTGAAACCATGTCGCTGATGGCGGGGATCGATTTCCCCATCCGGGTCATTCGGGAACAGATCGGGTCGGCGATTCAACTGATCGTGCAACAGTCGCGAATGCGCGACGGGTCGAGAAAAGTCACCAGCGTGACGGAAGTCTCGGGCATGGAGGGGGACAGGGTCCTGATGCAGGAACTGTTCCGGTTCAAGGAAGCGCCCAACGGCACGGCCGCGGGCAAGGTGGAGGGTTGCCTCTTGCCTTGCGGATTGCGGCCGCAATTCATGCACAAGCTGGAGTCGATCGGGGTGCACATCCCGCCGGAAAACTTCGCCCCGGGCGCGGTGGGGCGAATTCGCAACGCGGCGTGAATTGCTTGCAATGCAAACAGAACGCCCACGGCAGCGCCGTGGGCGTTCTCTATTGTTGTCGCGGTTCATGGTTTGGCGTCGATCTTCAGGACGCTCACGGAATACGCGGGGAATTCGTGGCTGAACGATGCGGCGGCATCGTGAAAATCGGCTTCCTTCGGGAATATCTTTCGCGGCTCGTCGAGCGTGTTCACATCCCCCCGCTGGCCGCTCAGCACGATGGCTTGCGCGTCCGCCTTGACATCGGTTGCCCCTTGCAGGTTGACCTGAAGATCCTGTGGAGCTGAGGAGACGTTGACGACCTTCAAGATCAGCTGTCCGGTCGCGCTGGCCCGGCTGGCCGAGGCGTAAACCGCCGGCACCGGGGATGGGGGAGTGTCGGTTGCCTCCGTGATCAGCTTGTCGTCGAGATAACACTTGACGTCCGCTCCTTTCAGTTCAATGCGGACGTCGTACCAGCGGTTGTCGTTAATGGTGACCGGAGCGGACGGGCCGAATTCGGACTTTTCACCATCGGCCATCTTTTGCAGCGCCGAGCGGGTATTGCCCCAACCGCCGACGTTCCACCAAATGAAATCGTTGCGGCCGCGGGCGTGGAACATGACGATGAATCCTTCGCTGCCGCCGGTTTTTTGGGCCTTGAGACTGTAGGTGTAATCGGTCCAGGCGGGATCGCCGGCGGTCATGCGGCAATCGGTGGAATCGGAAGTCTGAGTGAGCGCCCCATCGACCGCGTCCCATTCCCCGCCGCGGGCGCGCCAGCCGTCCGTGCCCTTGGAAAAGTCGGATTGATAGAGGACCTGGTCGCCGGCGGTGACCTTGACGTCCTTGAACTGCGCCTGGGTGTTCCACGTGGCCACGCCGATTCCACCGGCGGGGGCGGGCGGGGGCGTGGAGGGAGTTTGCGGCTGCTCGGCGATGTCAACGGGGAGTATCGTGTCGCCCATGTTTTCGTTGAACATTTTCTGCGCGTAATAGGAGGCGGAGCCGAAGCTGGTCAAGGCGTTGTATCCGATCAGATCGGTTCCCCATTGGTTGGCGCCGCGGTTTACATTGATGAACAGCGGTGCGTAACAGTTCATGACAACGATGTCCGAGTTGCGCTCCAGGCCCGTGAGCCAGGCGGCGTCGGCCATGGCGGCGCCGAAATTGGGAGTGGGGCTTCCTTCCCGCGTGGCCCACTCGCCGACGAAAATCTTGGGGCCCTTGCGGTCCGTCTTGTCGTAGTGATGGACGTCGCGCTCCATGGCGCGCGACGAACGATAATAGTGGTCGTCGATCACGTCGGGCGTTCGGGTTTTGACGGCGGCCGTGGCGATGAGCTGGAGATCGGGATACTTGGCCTTGATGGCATCATAGAATTGCGTGAACCGCCCGTCGTATCCGGCGCGATCGAACCAGTCCTCGTTGCCGATTTCGACGTATTGGATTTTGAACGGCTCGGGATGGCCGTCCTTGACGCGCTCCTGTCCCCATTTCGTCGAGGCGTCGCCGGTGCAGTATTCGATTTCGTCGAGGGCTTCCTGGACAAACGGCTCCAATTGCGGTCCCGGGTCCACGTGCTGGTGGGTCAGGGCATATCCTGCGAAGACCGCCAATACCGGTTGCACGTGCAGGTCTTCGCACCAGTCGAGGAACTCCAGCAGGCCAAGTCCGTCCGAAGAACGATATTTCCATGGGCTGAGATGCCCCGGGCGCTGGGCGATATCGCCGATGGTGTTCTTCCAGGCGAAGTGCTGGTCGATGGTATCGCCTTCGAGATAGTTACCGCCGGGGAAGCGCAGGAACGCCGGATGGAGATCGCCGAGCACCTGCATCAGGTCGATGCGGTTGCCGTTGGGGCGGTTGCTGAAAGTCGGTGGAAAGAGCGAAACCAGACTGAGCCAGAGCGTCCCCTTGCTGCCCGAGGAAATCACCAGGCGCGCATCCGCCGTGGGATCGACCTTGGCGGTGGAGAGGGTTACCTGGTAGTTCTTCCATTGCGCGTCGATCTGGGGAACGGTGGTGGTGGCGTAAACGGTCGCGCCGTCGTTGCTTTCGATGTCGACGGTCAACGGCCCGGCCAATCCATCGGCCGATCTGGCGTAAAACGAGGCGCGATATTGAGTCTGGGGCCACACGGGAATGCCCCAGAATCCATCGTTGGCGACGCCGACGCGCTGGCCCTGGGCGATGGCCGAGACGTTCAGCCGCAGGCTCGTGGTCAGCGCCGTCGCGTTCACCGGGTTCTGATCGTCCAACGCGATTGTTCCTTCGGCCGACTCGCTATTGACCAGCGACCAGTGCGCGGGCTGATCGGCGCTGTCTTTGAAGGCGCGGTTTTGAACCAACTCGGCATACAGCCCGCCGTCGTAGGAGTGGTTGATCTCCTCGGTCATCAGGCCGTAGAACGTGGGACTGATCTTGGCGCCGGGATGCTGCACGTCCACATTCACGTGTCCGGGATCGGCATTGGCCTGGGCCAAAAATAGACCGAAGAGAATTGTCACGGCCGCGAAAATGGTTGGTTTCATGGTTGGAGAACTAGCTTTGCCAATCGGCGGCGGAAAAGCAAGTGCCGCCACAGCGCTGAAATCTGAATCGGGTCTGAGCCATCAAAGTAGGTGGGTTCTTACGCCGCCAGAGGGCGTTGACTCCAAAATTCCTCCCATTGGTCGTTGAGCCATGCGGAACGCAGCGACAAAACGGATTGCGCGCCGGAT
>Ga0181538_10000889_pt1 | contig 35177 bp, 25 predicted proteins | sample PEATcosm2014_Bin_40_FD_119773 | JGI IMG/M metagenome (GOLD analysis project Ga0181538, IMG submission 119773) | Peatland microbial communities from MTU Mesocosm Facility, Houghton, MI, USA - PEATcosm2014_Bin23_30_metaG | ecosystem: Environmental > Terrestrial > Soil > Wetlands > Peat | place... | reverse complement strand
GATCGCCGCAGTGTCGGTCGAGGTCGAGTTGTTCGTGAGCGTGAACTTGTAAATAGCGATGGGCAGCGATGAGTTCATATTGTCGCTGGCGATGCCGGCGCCGGTGACAATGGGCGAAAAGCACTTGAGCGCCACGCTGTCATACATACCGGTCTGTTTATACCCCATGAATACGGTCGGCCAGTAACCGGTAAAAGTGGTGGTCATGCTTCCCGCGTTCTGTAAAGTCGCGGAAAACACCGTCGTTCCCCGCTTCTCAAAAGCCATACAGGTCGGATAAGCGCTATTATCTGACGAGACTTCGACCCATTGCTGGTTATAAGTACCATCCGGCAAAAGATTGAAGTTCCCGGCGCCAATTCCTCCCAGAGGCATGCCCAACGGATAGTTCCCACTGGAGTTTTGAGAATCAGCCCATGAACCGGCGCAGGTCCAACCATAGCTTGCGCCGCAAAACACCGCCGCTGTGATCAACACAGCGCCTGCAATAACGCGGAACTTTACCATACATCCTCCACTTTAAGATGAGGTTTAATTCAAGTCATTAGTGCCGGTTGAGGATTACAGAACTTGTTTTTTATCAATATGTTAATGTTATAAAGTTAATAGGTTAAAATAAGAGGTAAAAGGGCTGCCTTGTTTCATCAGTTTCCTGCGGATAAAGCGACTCCCCAGCAAGCTCTATCTCACCAACGGCAAAACATAATATATACAATTCCCATCATCAAGAAAAAGAAAAATATAAAAACGGTTCAATCAGTTCGAGGGAACGTTAGACGCCTCAACAAAGTATTCTTTCAAAAATCGATCGGCGAGCAGATAGTGCAGCGCTTCGCTGTAATCACGGTAGCCATTGATATAATACTGGTATGCTTCATTCATATCGACTTTTTTTGATGTTTTCGCGTCATCCATCAGCACATTGAACAGCATGGTGCAGATATGTCCCTGTATTCTCAAACTGTCACCTTTACAATAGTCGGCAAGCTTTTCTTCCAGTCCTTGTTTTTCCAAAGGGGGTATATCCACCACATAACGCATGCCGCTTTCCTTATAACGGACTATATCCGATAAAAGAATGGCCGGATATTGCCGAGTGTTATATATTTTCCTTCCGATTTTCATGAAGAACTCCGCAACGGGCAGGTTGTCGGTGTTGAGGCAAGTAACGTCCGAGGTGAATTCACGGAGTTTATCCTCACCCATTGCACACTGGCCTATGAAGTCGAAACTGTTTGTTAGGGTAACGTAGTTTGAGTCTAACTGATCGGCAATGACTGCGCCTTTCCGCAATTTTTCATCAACCATCTGAAAATCTATGGCGAGGGGTTCGGTCGATCCGATCAGATGCGTGTGGTTAATGGTGTTGGGTGAATTGGTGGTCATCCACAGCGAACTGTGCGGATACACCTCTTGGAACGACTTGACGATTACCTTGTAGTCCTCGGACGGCAGATGAAGCGGCAGCCAGACGCAATGGATTCCGCCTTTGTTGAGCCGTTTCCGGCAGTCGGCAAAAAAATCTTTGGTGTAAAGCGCTGCGCTCCCCTGATTCGACTGTGGGTGTATGGGACCGGAATAGATGAGGTCGTAAGTTTTATCCGTCAATCGAACGAAATTCTTTCCGTCCTGAATGATCAGGTGGAGCCGCGGGTCGTCGAGCACGCCGTTATTCATCTTCGCAAAATATCGCCGGGCCGGCTCGATAACGCCGCCGCAGATTTCAACGACGTCCAGCCGTTCCAGTTCATCGTATCTGAGGAGCGATCCGGCGGTCCCACCCGCTCCGAAAGCGATTATAAGCGCACTTTTCGGGTGGTCTTTCAAGAGATACATGAGGTGCGCCGGGTATTTATGAGAGGCCACGTCGGTTTGCCAGTCTGATGACACCTGTTTACCGTCTATTCTAAGGATTTTTCCTTCTGAGCGGCTTTCCGTCACTTGGACGTCTCCGGTGACCGTCTCTTTGAAATAGAGCAGTTTCTCGTCTGCGCTGAGTCCTCGCGCCAAGGCGTCCTTGAAGTCCGGTGCGTAGAAAAACATCAGTACAAAACTTCCCGCCGCCAGCGCGATTGCCGCCACATTGATGGCAGTTTTCCGATACTCCCAGGCGGACATGAAGAGGATTGCGGCCAGCAGAAGAAAAATGCCGCCGGCGATCACGATACTTTTCATGACGCCGATAAGGGGAAGCGCAACAAATCCGGCAAGAAGCGCGCCGAAGACCGACCCTATCGTATTGGCGGCGTAAACGACGCCGACGCCGGCGCCGATATTCGTTTTGCCGACGAGGCTCACCTTGAGCGCAAGCGGAAAGGCCATGCCCATGAGCAGCGTTGGACCGACCATAATCGCCGCTGCGAGTGCAAGGAGAAAGACAAATTCGCCCCAGAATGAATTGGTATAAATGATATGTTCTAGATTATGCTTGAGGCCATACATATCGGAAATCAGAACAGTGGAAATGAGCACCGAGATACCAATCAACGCTTCGATGATACCCAGTTTTAGAATCGCGCCGCCCATGTTCTTCACGAACCGTGATACCAGGAAGCTTCCGAGGGCCAACCCGAACAGAAACACCGAAAGCATCGAGGCAAAAGCGTAGGCATCCATCCCCATTACCCATACGATCGCCTTGGTCCAAGCCACTTCGAGAAACAGGCTTAAAAAACCCGACACAGCATATAATACGATGACCGTTTTCACCTGTGAGTCTCTAAAGGAGCTGTTTTTAACTTTTTCGGTATGGTTACTGGTAATCCCCGCATTCTTTTCGTTTACCGCATTTGGCATACTACTCGGTCGTTTGCCATAGATAAAGACTGCTGCCGCAATTGCAATGTTAAAAAAAACGGCGATTGCCGTTGTACCGATAAGCCCGATCGTACCGATTAAAAAATATCCCGAGATAAGACAGCCCAAAACCGCACCCATAGTATTTGCTGCGTATAAACGGCCAGCCCGTTTTTCCGGCATTCCTCCGAACGCTTCTGAAATAAATTTGCTGATCACCGGCAGGGTCCCGCCCATAAGCGTACACGGAACAATGAGAATCAGGAACGAAACAAAAAGCCTTATCAGGCTGATCTGATAAAAAGTAGGGTTAACGTGCCTGAAAACGAATACATACAGTGGTGAGGCACCATGAATGCACAGCGGCACCAGCATGCCGGAAATGCCGATACCCAATTCCAGAAACGCATAGATTGCAAGGGCATTATTCCGGCGGTCAACATATTTCCCGAATAAAAAGCTCCCCAATGCAAGACCGGCCATAAAAACGGACAATACAGTACTCGATGCAAAAATAGTGTTTCCGAAAACCAGACCAAAAAATCTGACCCATATGATTTCGTAGACGATGCCGCTGACGCCTGAGACTATAAACAGGAGCGTGATGAACCAAACGCCGGATTTTTGGGGATTCAAGGGTTGTTCCTTTATCACGAAGTACGTTCTTATTTAATGAGACAATACCTTATAATAACGCCTTCTATACTATTTTTCTTTTCGCATTTTCGCACATGGGAGGCCCTTTCAAATCGTACGGGAACTGTAATGTAACCCGTGTAGCGCAAGTTATAAAATAAATGATAGATCAGCACGTAAGCGGACTGTATTCCAGTTCTTCCGCAGCAGCACAGCGTTATCCATATAAAGTAGGAGTGGCGCAAAAGATGGTTCTGCCCGTTGCCGTGATAACAATTATTTTCAGATTGTCCGCAATGGAGTAGTTGACACTTTTTTAAAATAGCTCGACAATAGCTCGACGACTCCATGACCGCCGTCGAAATCTCGGCGCAATCCATTTGTTCGACCTGAGGGTAAAGTGCTGCGGATCCGCAGGTGGCGCCGGAAGTCTCAAATAAACAATATAGATCTATAAAAACGAGGTCAACTCCATGGGAATTTTACCGATTGGCCTTATCATTGCTGTCATAGTCTTGGCACTGCTGTTTCTGATCTTTCGGGAAGCACTATGCTGGTACTGGAAGATCAACAGGATGGTTCGGTTGCTCGAAATCATAAGCGGTAAATTCGAGTCGCTGGAGAAGAGCTTAACGTTTATCGCAGAAAAGCAATCCCTTTCAATGACCAGTGTTTCGGGAGCGCCGCCGCTTGCTGAGAAGGAGGGCGACAAGGGGGAGGCATACGAACATTGGGAGACCGGAAAGCTGATTGACTCGCTGAAAAGTTCCGAATATGACGACATGGCGAAGGAGCAAATGCGGGAAGTGCTTTCAGGCAGGTATGGGATACGATTTGAAGGCGGGAAATACCGCTACCGGGACTATGTCAGCGATGATATCGCCGGAGCCGTCGAGTGCGCACAATTGTACCATCAGCGTTAAGAGATTGAACATGGCAAGAGCGGCGGCTTAAGCAGAGGCTCTAACCTTTCCGAAAGTCAGGGTACTTCAATTTTACTATACACTGCTAGTGCGGTCGTTTATTGACAGCATGCTTTGAATCCCCCCACGAATCGTACCCGATCTCTCTCCCCGCTCCCTCGATCCTGATCGCCAGGCAGTTTTTGCATATGTCCGCCGATTCGTCCACGCATGGTTTGCCGTCGTAAAGCTGGTACTCGCGCCGAACCTCGGTGGGCGTTATCTGCGGCATGATGACGTTCGCCCCCCATGAAAGCGCTTTTTCGCGTCCTTCGGGATCGATGGCCTGCAGGGCCGTTGCCGCCGCAATATTGACATCTTTGAGAAGAAGACGCGTCGCGGCAATCATGCGCAACCCGAGGCCGAAGCGCTCCTGCGGGGTGCGCTCGTTTGCGTCGTCCCATGCCGCCATGGGCGTATCGTGGTGGACAATGTACGGTCCCATGCCGATCATGTCGACGTCCCTCTGCTTGAAAAAGAGGAGATCATCGGCAAGGTGCTCCACGGTCTGCCCCGGCAGCCCGATCATGACTCCGGTACCGACCTGAAAACCCGCTTGCTTGAGATGTTCGAGGGCCCGGATACGGTCGGAGAAGTGCATACCAGGCGGATGAAGTCTCTTGTACAGTTCGTCGTTTGTCGTTTCGATGCGCAACAGGTAGCGGTGGACACCGGCCGCAAAGAGGCGATAATAGGTTTCCTCGCTCTGCTCGCCAATGCTTAAGGTGATACCGAGACCATCCGGTAGGGTGCGAGTGCGACTTTGGGCTTTTATTTCGGCCACGGTTTTTTCGACATAGGTAATGAACTTTTTGTCACTACGCTCGCCAGATTGCAGTACTACTGAGCCATAGCCCTGGTTGCCGCACCAAAGCGCCGCCTCAACGATTCGTTCCTGTGCAAGGAGATAGCGCCCGATATGGCTATTTTCCTTCCTGATTCCGCAATAAAGGCAGTCATTTTCGCAGACATTGGAAAACTCGATGAGTCCGCGAAGATAGACCTTGTTTCCGCAAAAGCTAAGGAGCGTCTTTTCGGCTTCCCGCCGGATGCGTTCGAGTTCGGCTTTATCTTTCGTCGAGAGAATATGGATAAGATCGTTTTTGTCCATATATTTATCGGACGGAACCGCTTTTAAAAATTTCAAGCACTCCGGGAAATGGACTGAGCGCTCGCTCGAAGATCCCAAGCGAAAAGGCGATAGTCAGGCCGTAATTGGTAATCGGCACCCCGGCATCGCGGCAACGGACGATGCGCGAAAGCACCTCGCGCCGGTTGGTCATGCACCCACCGCAGTGGATCACGAGCTTGAAGTCGGCAAGGTCGGTTTCCGGAAAATCGTGGCCGCGCAAGCGGGTGAATTCGAGTTTGCCACCAACATACTGAGTGAGCCAGCGCGGAATCTTGACCGTTCCGATATCCTCGGCGATGGGATGGTGCGAACATGACTCGAGCACGAGAACACGGTCCCCGCCTGCAAGCCGGTCAATCGCCATGGCGCCGCGCACCATCTCGGCAAGATCGCCGGTGTAACGCGCAAAGAGAATAGAGAACGAGGTCATGGGCACCTGGGGCGGTGTGTCGGCAACGACTTTCAGGAACGCCTGCGAATCGGTGACCACCAGGGCCGGCGGACGGTGAAGCAGCCGAAGCGCCTCCCGGAGCTCGCGTTCCTTGACTACAAGGCAAAAGGCGTCGTTGTCGAGCAGATCGCGGATAGTCTGTACCTGTGGCAGGATCAAGCGGCCGCGAGGCGCCTCCTTATCGATCGGCACCACGAGAACGGCACACTCGCCGGCGGGTATCAGATCGGCCGCAAGGGAGGGCATGGTGACAAAATCTTCGGGAGCGGCCCTAATAAGCGCCTGACGGAGCCGCGCCACCCCGACGCCGGTGAGCGCGCAGGTCGATTCAGTGTGGATGCCGAACTCCCTGAGTTCAAGGAGCACCTCATTTGCGGGCAAGGCAAGGTCGAATTTATTGAAAACCGCTACCACTGGCACCGCCCGCGACTTCAGCTCATGCGCCAGGGTTTGCTCGAAGCTACCCCACTCTCCGGCTGCAGTCACGATGACACCGACATCGACACGTTCAAGGATCTGCCGCGTGCGTTGGATGCGCAGCTCGCCGAGCATCCCCTCGTCGTCGAGTCCGGCCGTGTCAATGAAGAGTACCGGCCCGAGCGGAAGCAACTCCATCGGCTTCTCCACAGGATCGGTAGTAGTGCCCGCAACCTCAGAAACAATAGAAACGTTCTGTCTCGTTATTGCGTTGAGAACGCTTGACTTACCCACATTCCGTCGTCCAAAGATTCCGATGTGCAGACGAAGATTTTTTGGTGTTTTTTGCATTATTTCCTCGATAGCGATAAATGGCTCTTACTTTTTTTCCAAAGGGGTTATAGAGGCTTAAAATTTTGAGCCTCTACCGGAGTGACCCTAACCTGCAGACTGCCTCCGCTGATATTGCCGCATCGAACTGCTCTGAGGAAACAAGCCCTGTTGCAATAGCCGCCTCTTTTATAGTTGTTCCCTTAGAGCGCGCCAGTTCCCTGATCGTCATCACCTTTTCATACCCAAGAAGCGGGATGAGTGCTGTAGCCGCAGCTGTTGCATTATGCACGCCGAGCGAACAGCGGCGCTCATCGGCTTTCATTCGATTGATGCAGCGGATGGACAGGTGCTCGCAACCTGCCGCTAAAACATCGATACTTTCGAGCAAGCAGCAGGCGACAAGGGGAAGGAGGTGGTTGAGCTCCAGATTGCCTGATGCCGCAGCCATCGTGATAGTGGTATCGTAACCGAAGACAAGGAGCGCAGCCTGCGCCGCTGCTTCAGGAATCACCGGGTTGACTTTGCCGGGCATGATCGATGACCCGGCCTGCAGCGGTTCGAGTGCCAGCTCTCCGATTCCGCAATCTGGTCCGCTGGCGAGCAGGCGGATATCGTTGGCGATTTTGAAGAGCGATGAGGCGGCGGCTTTAAGCATTCCCGAAACTTCTACGAAGACATCCGCATTCTGTGTGCCATCAATGAGGTTTTCCGCGCGGGCAAAGCCAATCCCGGTGATGTTTCGCAACTCTTCGGTAACCCGGAAAATGAACTCCCGAGGAGCGCCGAGGCCAGTGCCGATTGCGGTGCCACCAAGGTTGATGACGCGCAGACGTTCTTCGCACTTATAAATCCGCCATCGGTCGCGGCTGAACGCCTCGGCCCAGGCGCCGATCTCCCGCCCAAGTGTCAGGAGTACCGCATCCTGTAATTCGGTGCGACCGATCTTTACGATTCCCGCAAACTCACGTTCTTTCCGCTGGCACGCCTCCTGAAGAGCGACAATCGCCTTTTCAAGCTCGCGCAGCCTTCTGATGGCTGCCAAATGGAGAGCAGTCGGGAAAGTATCGTTTGTCGACTGATGTCGGTTTACATCATCGATCGGCGAAATCATTGCATAGTCACCAGGCAATCGTCCAAGATGTTGAAGCGCACGGTTGGCGATCACCTCGTTCACGTTCATGTTGGTCGAGGTGCCTGCCCCGCCCTGAAGAGCATCGACGGTGACATGTTGCGATAGCTTACCCTCCGCCATTTCGAGACATGCGACCTCAATAGCTTCCGCCTTTGGCTTATCCGGCCAGACACCGAGCGAACGGTTGGTGCGACAACACGCAAGTTTCACCGCGCCATAAGCCTTGATAAGTTCTCCATGAACCGGTTTCATGGCGAGGGAGAAATTTTCCATGGCCCGGGCAGTATGGATCCCTCCTAGAGAAGTGACTGGGATTTTTTTCTCGCCGAGGAGGTCGTGTTCAGTACGAAATGTTAAGTCATTCATGTTCATATACGTTTTATAAGTTTCATTATATGTTTCAATAAATCCCTGAAAGCGCTAAAACCTCCGGTGTCGTTTTCAAAGGATAAGAAAATTCTAAGAACATGTAAAAAACTAATAACCAGTCAAAATGTCAACAATAAACATCCCTTTTTCCATTTTTTACCTGCATGATGATTTTTTCGGTCCGATCTCTTACCGTAGTTGTCATACCCTCAAGGATCCTTTTAATCAGCTCCTCACCGATGGTATTGGCCTCCTTGCTGCCATAGTCGATAAGGTATTCGAGAAAGGTCGAGACGGCATTCGGGTCGCAATGCTCCTTGATCTCACCCGGCTTGGCGAGGTCCATAAAGTCGGCGCCGGTGCGGCCGAGCCGGTAACAGCCGGTACAGAAAGAGGGAAGGTACCCCATGGAGGCGACATCGCGGATCACCTCGTCAAGTAGCCGGTGATCCCCCAGTGAGAACTGGCCATCCGCCGCTGTAAGATCGCCGGAAGAGTAGCCACCCGGATTGGTGCGCGACCCTGCCGAGATCTGCGATACGCCGAGCGCTAATGTCTCGTTGCGCATGGCGGCACTCTCGCGAGTCGACATGATGATGCCGGTGTAGGGTACCGCAAGCCGAAGGATCGCTACGATTTTACGGAAGTCGGTATCGGAAACAGCATACGGCGGCCGAGTGGCCAGTTCCGAGCCGGTCGCCGGCTCCATGCGCGGCACGCTGATTGTATGGGGTCCGACTCCGAACCTCGCTTCGAGGTGGTTGATATGCTGGAACATAGCAAGAAGCTCGAACTTCCAATCGTACAAGCCGAACAGCACGCCGATGCCCACATCGTCGATTCCCGCCTCCATGGCGCGATCGAACACGCCCACGCGCCAGTCATAGTCCCGTTTTTTTCCACCCAGATGCACTGCCGCATAAGTGGCATGGTGGTAGGTTTCCTGGAAACACTGGTAAGTGCCTATCTTCGCCCTTTTCAGCAACCGGCACTCCTCAACTGTAGGCGGCGCCACGTTCGCGTTGACCCGCCGAATCTCACCTTGCCTGCGCTTCACCAAGTAGATCGTCTCGATGGAGTCGAGTACATACCTGAACCCTTTTCCGGAGTACGATTCGCCAGCCACAAGCAAAATTCGTTTATGCCCCTGGTCAACGAGGAACTCCACCTCACGGCGGATTTCCTCTTGCAGGAGCGCCTTACGGGTAATGAATGTATTCTTTGCCCTGAAAGCGCAATAGGCACACTCGTTGCTGCACAGGTTCGAGACATAGAGCGGCGCGAAGAGCACCAGTCGCTTGCCGTAGATTTGCTCCTTGACTGCCTTCGCGGTAGAAAAGAGCCTGTCAAGATGCTCAGGGGTCTCCAGTGCAGTAAGGGTCGCGACCTCATCGGGCAAAAGTCCTTTGCCTTTTGCGGCCTTTGCCAAGACTTCCTCGATCCTTGTATTGGAGGGGTTCGCTCTCTCCGCGATCGTTTTATCGATCAACTGCTCATCAATGACCGGTGTTGATAAATTTGTGTTCATTATGCCGTTCACTTTCTATTACGTATGCATATGCAGAGGCTCTGTACGGCTCCCTACCGGAGGTGCATTACTTGTGGCACTCCTCTCACTAGAGGGTGGCGCAGTTTGGCAGTTTTCCATCACAATTGGCTGTTATCATTATTTTTAACTTTCCTTTGCCAGCGCTGACTTTACCGACACTCCGTAAATCTGGCCGAGCCTGCCGGTGAGCGCGCCGATCTCCTCATTGGTCGCATCCACCACGAGGGCGATAACAGAGCATGTTCCGCGTACGTTTGGAACCCCGGTGCGAACCACGATGTTCTTTCCAAACTCCGAGAGCGCCCTGTTGACCGCTTCCGCATGTTCAGCCCGGTTTTCAATGATGATGCCGACAAATCCGATTCTTTTTGTCATGCTTCACTCCTTTTTCATTCGGATGGCGCATTCCATGCACCCCCACAAAAAAATCCCGTCCCCTGGTTACCTTGGGAACGGGATTATGGTTCTATAACTTCCCGTTCCCTTGGCTGCCGGATCACTCCTTTGCCGCAGGAACTATTATTATTACGCTCAAACCTACATCATGACGTGCGCAGTTGCACTATCGTTTATACTCCGGTCTGGGTTTATAGGTCGTATGGAGCAGCGTATGCGACTGTCGGCCACCGGCATCCTTGAGGAATTCGGCATAGAGCGCCTTAACACTCGGATTCTCATGGGAGTAGCGGATCGGCTTCTCGGCATCGTCGAGGTAAAGTCCGTCGCCGCGCAGCTGGCGTGTTTCGTCGGTGATGCCGTAAGGCTGGCCGCCGCCACCCACGCACCCTCCCGGACAAGCCATAACCTCAATAAAGTGGAACGGCGTTTCCCGGCCTTCGGCCTTTGCCTGCCGGACCGCGGCGAGCACTGACTCCACATTGCTCAAGCCGTGCGCCACGGCGACCTTTACCGAGTGCTCGTTGACCTGCACGGTTCCTTCCTTGACTCCAGCGAGGCCTCGAACGTTTTCGAAGTCCACGTTTTTGAGTTTTCCGCCGGTGATATAATCGTAGGCGGTGCGCAACGCCGCCTCCATGACACCGCCGGTAACGCCGAAGATCGTGCCCGCGCCACTATATTCGCCGAGCATGTGATCCGGCTCCTCGTCGGGCAGGTTCCTGAAATCGATGCCGGCTTGCTTGATCATGCGGGAGAGTTCGCGCGTCGTGATCGACACGTCGATATCCTGGACCCCGGAGGCGAACATGTCGCGTGACCGATGCACCTCGTGCTTCTTCGCAGTGCAAGGCATGATCGAGACCATAAACATAGAGCCCTGGTCGATCCGCCGCTTCTTCGCGAAATAGGTTTTGGCCAGCACGCCCAGAATCTGGTGGGGCGACTTACACGACGAGAAATGGCCCACCATGTCGGGATAGAATTTTTCCATGAAGTCAACCCAAGCTGGGCAGCAGCTCGTAATGAGCGGCAGCGTCTCGGGCGCGGTGGTGAAACGCTTGACGAATTCGGTTGCCTCCTCCACAATGGTCACATCGGCGCCGAAATTGGTATCGAATACCGCCCTGAACCCCATACGGCGCAGCGCAGTGTACAGTTTGCCGGTGAGGAGTTCGCCAGATTTGAACCCGAATGCATCGCCGATGGCGACGCGAACAGCCGGAGCGATTTGGACAATGCAGTACCGGTTCTTGTCGCGTAATTTTTCCCATACGGCGGTGGTTTCGTCATGCTCGATAATGGCACCCACCGGACAATGCGCCGAACATTGACCGCAATGCACACATGGCGAATCAGCGAGCTGGATGTCGCCTGCGGGCGACATTCGCGTATCGATGCCTCGTTCGAGCATGGAGAGTGCCCAGACGTTCTGCATCCGCTGGCATACATCGATACAACGACCGCATGAGATGCACTTGCGCGGTTCGAGTACGATGGCGCCGGTTGAGCGGTCGGCCGGAAGATCGGGCACGCACGACGTGAAGCCTTCGGTGCGAATCCCAAAATCGGCAGCGAGACGCTGCAGTTCACAGTTCTGATTACGGCCGCAGGTAAGGCACTCGTTCGGGTGGCGGGAAAGGATGAGCTCGATCACTGACCGTCGGACTTCCACGATCTCGGGATCATGGGTCGTAACGACCATGTCCTGTTCGAGCGGCGTGCAGCAGGAACGCAGCATTTTATTGGATCCCGCGATTTTGACTATGCAGATGCCGCAGGCAGCCGTGGCCGGCAGATCAGGATGTTTGCACAGGGTCGGAATCCGGATTTGTACCTTTCGCGCGGCATCCAGGATTGAGGTACCCTCAGATACGGCTACGGTTATTCCATTGATCGTTGCGCGAACCATTGCTATCTCCTTGCCACCGCTTCAAATTTACAAACTTCAAAACATTTACCGCACTTAATGCACGTATTCCGATTGACCGTATAGCCGACCTGTCGGTCGCCGCTGATGGCGTTTACCGGGCAGTTTACCACGCAAAGACGGCAACGCTTGCATGCCTCGGGAATGATCGCATACTCTAAAAGGGCGGTACACTTCCCGGCGCGACATTTTCTGTCGACGACATGCTCTTCAATTTCTTTTAAAAAGTACTGGAGTGTGGAGATGACTGGGTTGGGCGCACTCTGGCCTAAACCGCAGAGCGAAGCTTTCTGCATCGCGACCGCGAGTCGTTTGATGGTTTCGATATCATCTCTTGTTCCCTTGCCGTTCGCGATTTTTTCGAGAAGAAGCAGCATCTGGAACCCGCCAATCCGGCAGGGCGAACATTTGCCACACGACTCGTCGACGCAGAAACCGAGATAAAACTTTGCGATATCGACCATGCAGTCATTTTCGGTCATCACAATCATGCCGCCGGAACCCATTATGGAGCCGAGCGCCTGCAGATGCTCATAACTCACTGGCGTATCGAAGTATTCGGACGGGATCACGCCGCCCGAGGGCCCGCCCGTCTGTATCGCTTTGATCGGTTTGCCGTCGGCGCTGCCACCTCCGAGGCCCTCGACGATCGAGCGCAGTGTTGTGCCCATGGGGATTTCCACAAGACCGGAGTTACGAACACCGCCCGTCAGCGCAAAAACCTTAGTGCCTTTGGATTTATCCGTTCCCATGCGGGCAAAAACGGCCGGCCCGGCCATGAGAAGGTACGAGACATTGGCCATTGTTTCGACATTGTTAATAACGGTCGGCTTACCCCAGAGACCAATATCCGAGGGGTAGGGGGGGCGTGGTCGGGGAGTTCCTCGGCGGCCCTCGATCGAGGCGATGAGAGCAGTCTCTTCACCACATACAAAGGCGCCGGCGCCAAGCCGGACTTCGCAATCAAAGGAAAATGCGGAGCCAAGAATTTTTTTCCCGAGCAAGCCGAGCTCATGGGCTTTATCGATGGCAAGCTGAATGCGCTTGATCGCCAGCGGATATTCGGCGCGTATATAAAACATTCCTCTTTTGGCTCCGACCGCATAGGCAATGATAGCCATACCCTCGATGACCGAATAAGGGTCGCCTTCGAGTACACTCCGATCCATATAAGCGCCCGGATCGCCCTCGTCAGCATTGCAAATGATATACTTTTCCTCCCCGAACGCCTTGCGCGCAAGCGACCATTTGAGCCACGACGGGTATCCGGCACCGCCTCGGCCGCGAAGGCCCGCAGTTTTAACCTCTTCGATCACCTGCTCCGGCGTGAGCTCGAAGAGGCATCTGCTTAGCCCCTTGAAGCCATCGACCCGGAAGTAGTCGTCGATATTTTCCGGGTCTACCCGGCCACAATTGCGCAGTACGATGCGAACCTGCTCGACAGCCTTCTTCCGGGTCAGATCTTCGATTACGGTGCCTTGCTTCAGGGTAGCTTCGATAATCCGGTCAATATCCTCGGGTTTTACGTTTACATAGCGGGGACCGTCGGGTAGGATCTTCACCGCCACACCGACGTTGTAAATGCCAAGATCGGCGGCCCGAACAGCTTGGACTGAACCGTCAAGATTGGCGTCGCGCAGTTTCTTAATCCACTGCCCCTGTGCTTCCCGCGTGGTATCGCCCATTGGAGATGTATCTTTTATCAAGATGACGGTTTTGTTCATTTCGCCTCGATTCCTTCCACGGCCATGGCATAAATATGATCGTTCAGGAGCCGTTTTTCGCCAAGGTGCTCCTCCACGATGCGGCGCGCGATATCCGGCGTTACACGACCGTAGAGCACGGGTGGTACCCCTTCGACGCATACCTCGACCAACGGTTCCGCGGAGCAGAGGCCGTTGCAGCCACACTGTTGCACTGCAACTCCGGGATGCGCTTTAGCAACTTCTTCTTTCAGAAGATCGAAGATCTTTTGCGCCCCAGCGGCGATCCCACAGGAACTCATGCCAACTTTAACATAAGAACACGCGGCCAATCTACACGGCTCCAAGTTACGTTTTTTCAGGGTTTCCCGCGTCAATCTTTCCATTGTTCGCGACTCCTTCTTTGTATCGGGAGAGAATCTCCACAACCTGATCTTTTTTGACTTTTCCGTGAATTTCGCCGTTGATAGTCATGACCGGTGCGAGGCCACAGCAACCGAGGCAACGGACTGCATCGAGGTGGAAGAGGCCATCGGCGGTCGTCTGTCCAATGGTAATATTGAGCCGTTCGCTGATTTCGTCCAGAATATCCGGTGCGCCTTTCAAGTAGCAGGCAGTTCCCATACACACCGCGATGTTGAACTTTCCCGGTGGCTGGAGCTTGAAATAGTTATAGAACGTTATGACTTCGTAGATTCTCGCCAGTGGCACATCGATGATCCGTGAAAGCTCCATTGCCACATCGCGTGGAATGTAGCTATACTTGTTCTGGATCTCATGCAGGACCATGATAAGGCTGCCTTGTTTGGAGCTCCACCTGGAAGCGATTTCGGTTATTGACTTGGTATGAACCGTTTGCTCTGTCATGAAGATTCCTCAAAAAAATGTTTTTTTATGGGTACCTCAGTCTGCGGTAACTCATCTTTATAAAACTATATAAAACTATTTCGACCAATTGCAGGTCAGGTGGCGGGAGTCACCTTAAAATATTGCACAGTTAAGTAAATAAAATATATTATGCAAGGATGAGGGTTAATGATTATTGTGATATTAAGCACATAAAAGAATGAAATGAATCGTAGATGATTCAATTTTTAGTGCCCTATCAAAAACTTACCGTTTATAATAGCCCGAGAATTAATGTGAAAACCAACACATAAATGTTGACAGGGCTTCTTCCGGGAGTCTATTTTTAAGAAATAATCACATATGCTTGTCTTCAAAGGACTCATGGCTGCCAAGAAGAACTGTATTTTGCGACTGTCACGGTATAAAAACGAGCTATACCGGTTTAAGAAGCTTGGGTTTATAAAAATTTTTTCTGAGTACCTTGCTGAAGCGGTGGGGGTAACGAGCGCGCAGGTACGCAAAGATTTCTCCCTTTTCGATATCTCGGGCAACAAACGCGGCGGCTACACGATCGATGCGATTCTTGATAAGCTTAATGCCATTCTCGGGAAGAATCAGATTCAGAAGGTGGTTGTGGTGGGCGCCGGTAACCTCGGGTCCGCTCTTCTCCGGTATAAAAATTTTGAAAAACAGGGAATCAGGATCACGGCTGCCTTTGACATCGACCCGGCAAAAGGATTGCAGAAATTCAGCACGCCCGTGCACCCCATGACTGATCTCGAAAGTTTTCTGCGTGGAAACGAGATTAAAATTGGCATCCTCTGCGTTCCCGAGGTAGCAGCCCAGAGCGTGTTTGACGCTATGGTCAGGGCCGGCATCCGGGGAGTTTTAAATTTTTCGCCTATCCAACTCAAAACCCCCGTCGACTGCATCGTGACGAATGTAAACCTCGAAGTTGAACTCGAAAACCTCATCTATTTTGTCACTGCGGGGAATTCAACAAAATAAAAATGGAAGTGCAAAAGTTAACTCTTGGTGCCTAAGTAAAATTTCGCTTTCTTAACCTTGTTTCTATTTCTTCTTTAACATCTCTTCCACTTTTTTTAGCAGTTCGTCAGGTTTTACCGGTTTTTCGAGAACCGCATTCACCGGGAGCCAATCGTTATCGGGTTCGAAGCCAAAGGGCAACCCCTTTGCGCTACGGATTCCGGTGACAATGATCACTGGGATATTCTTCGTTATCGGATCTTCCTTAAGTCTTCGCGCGATTTCAAATCCCTCTTTGTCGTTAGTCATCATGACATCAAGCAGCATGAGGTCCGGCTTTTCGACCTTAGCCTTCGCAAATCCTTCTTCTCCGTTTAGGGAACTGATCGCCGTGTACCCTTTCACCTGGAGAAGATTCACGGTCGCCTCGACCATATCCGCATCGTCGTCAACGATTAGAATTTTTGGCATCGTTTCCCCCTTTCGAAAAAAATGTTTGGCATCATCTCTATATTCCACTATTGCTACCGTAGAGATATGAGTAGCACATGTGTGTCAATATAGGTAACAAATTTATGGTAAATAGAATAGGGACTTATATTCTTAACTCCCTAAATCTGTATTTATTAAGAAATCATCCCATTCAACCTCAAAATCACCAAAACACTACTAATTTAAAATCAATAAGTTATGAAATCAAGGAAGTTAAGAATATAAGTCCCATAGAATAAATATATAACGGATCCATTTTTTAGAATTCTTCCTCCGAATAGGAAGCGAAGGGTAAGACGTCATTTTTTAGTTGAAACTTACAAATCTGCAAGAACATAATTCAAGCCGCGCAAATTACAGTGTCAAATTTATTCTGCAATCACGGTACGAATGTCTTGAGAATAACTGGTACCTGGTTTCCTGTTGCTTCTTTATAAAAACCATATATATGCTTTCTCACCGAGAATGGCTACCCCATGAACATAATTAAAAAACTCCAGTCCAATAAATGCCAAAAATTCATAGGCCACAAGGTATCCACTTCTTCTATCCAACACTCCTTTAGCAATAGTAATAGCGTGAGATAGAAAAGTATGTAAGAATCAATAATCTATCTTAGGAATGTTCTCTTTCTTAGTAAATTTCAACTATTTTCGAGACATCTCTTATAGGTTGTATGTAAAAGATGATGCGACTTTTCACCAAGCGGTACATCAAGGAATTCGGCGTAAATCTGCTTGATTTTAGGATTATCATGAGATTTGCGAAGCTTTTTACCGCGATCTTCTTTATAGATAGCATCGATGCGGGCTTTACGTTTTTCATTGGTCGTAAGACGCGGTTGCCCACCACCGCCGATACACCCTCCCGGACAGGTCATTACTTCCACGAAATGGTACATTTTGGCGCCAGACTGGATCGCCTCGATCACCGATCGGGCATTGGCGAGACCATGTGCCACGGCCAGGTTGACCGTCACGCCTTCGAGAAACGACCACGCAGGTATGGTACCGGTAATTGTCAACGACAATTCTTTCACCCCGGTGAGACCGACCAGCTGGTTTATATGCAGATCGCCGAACGGAAGTTCCCGATTGGTAATTACCTCATAAGCGGTACGGAGCGCCGCTTCCATAACACCGCCTGTGTTGGCGAAGATATCCGCGGCACCCGATGAAACGCCAAGAATATGGTCGGCATCCTCATCGGCAAGAGTTAGAAAATTGATACCCGACTGTTTGATCATGCGGGCAAGTTCGCGTGTTGTCAATACCGCATCCACGTCACGAACGCCGCTCGATTGCATCTCCGGACGGTCGGCCTCGAATTTCTTCGCAGTACACGGCATGACTGAAACCACGTAGATATCCTCGGGTTTTCTGCCGATCTTCGCCGCCCAATAGGTCTTTGCCACGGCGCCAAACATTTGTTGCGGGGACTTGCAGGTGGAAAGATTTGTCAAATATTCCGGATAAAAGATCTCCATGTACCTGATCCAGCCAGGCGAGCAACTCGTGAACTGGGGCAAAGCGACCGACTTCCCTTCTTTAATTGCGCTTTTCAGCCGGGAGAGCAGCTCCATTCCCTCCTCAATGATAGTGAGATCGGCCGTAAAGTTTGTATCGAAAATATTATCGAACCCGAGGCGGCGCAGTGATGCATACATCTTGCCGGTGACAAGCGTTCCAGCCGGAAGGCCGAAACATTCGCCAAGCGCCGCACGCACGGCCGGCGCGGTCTGTACTACTACGGTTTTTGATTGGTCTTCGAGCGCCGTCCAAACCCGTTCGATGTGACTGTTTTCGACGATCGCGCCTACAGGACACACGGCAGCGCACTGACCGCACTGGACGCAGGAAACGTCGGCAAGGCCGAGCGCAAATGCCGGACCAATGACCGTTGCGAATCCTCGCCTCTGCGGGAAGATGGCGCCAACACCCTGCACCTGGGTACAAACTGTAACGCATCGGCGGCACTTGATGCATTTCGAATTGTCCCGCACGAGCGCCGGCGTCGAGTCGTCGATCATCGCCTTCGTCTTCTCCCCCTCATACCGCAGCGTGCGGATGCCGAGATCATAGGCGAGTCGCTGGAGTTCGCAGTCTTCGTTGCGCTCGCAGGTCTGGCAGTTGCCGTCGTGTTCCGATAGCAGAAGTTCCACCACGGTGCGTCGTGCTTCACGCACGCGCCTAGTGTTGGTGCTGACCTTCATACCTTCACCGACAGGAAATGAACAGGCCGCCACAAGGGATTTCGCGCCTTCGACCTCCACCATGCAAACGCGGCAGGCGCCGAGCGGTTCAAACCCTTCGAGGAAGCAGAGGGCCGGAATTACAACGCCCGCCTTTTTCGCAGCATCGAGGACCATGGTGCCGTCTGGAACGGTTACGGAAACTGTATCTATCGTGCAGGTAGGCATTATGTACTCCTTTCAACACTGATGGTTTTTCCATAATCACAACGCAGGCAGCGCTTTGCCTGACGGAGCGCGACGCCTTCGGTCCAACACTCCTCTACCTCATCGAAGTTGTTCTGTCGCCGATCAACCGCAATCACCGGCGGTTTTTCACGCGCAAAGGGTACGGGATCGGCATCCGGATCGAAGCTGGTCTGCACCTCTTTGTCCTTGCGCCAGAAAACGTGTGAGGCTCCGGTGCACCATACGTCGATGCCGATTGCCGCACGTTCGCCGGCGCCGATGGCCTCGACCACCGAAGCCGCCCCGACCACTGCATCGCCTCCAGAAAAAATCCACGGTACCGAGGTTTGGCCCGTCGCTCGATCGATTGCCACGGTTTTTTCGGATGTCATATCAAAGGGGGTTCCTTCGAAGATCTCGCTACTTTCCACGCGCTGGCCGATAGCGGTGATGATCTGGTCGCACGGCATCACGAATTCAGTTTCCATTGAAAGCTCGGGCCGGCGCCTGCCCGATGCGTCGAACGCACCAAGGGTCATGGAACGGCATTTGATCCCGACGGCGTGGTCGTTTCCAATGACCACCTCGATGGGTGCAGTGAGGAGTTTCAACTTGACCCCCTCCGCATGTGCCTCCTCGATCTCTTCCGCGTAAGCAGGCATCTCTTCTCGAGTGCGACGATAAACAATGGTGACGGTTTTCGCACCGAGACGGATAGCAGTGCGCGCGGCATCGATTGCGGCGTTGCCGCCTCCGACCACAACCACTTTTTTACCGACCGGCACCGATCCTCTCAGATTGTATTGGCGCAAGAACGCAAGAGCATCCACGACTCCGGATATGTCTTCGCCCGGAATGCCGAGTTTCACCGGCTGCTGCGCACCAATGCCCAAGAATACTGCCTCGTAGCCGCCCGTTTTTAAGCCGGCAAGGGTGATGTCGCGCCCTAAGCGCATGCCGGTGACGATTTCGACACCCATGCGCTCGATCATTCGTACTTCACGGGCAAGAATTTCCCGGGGCAGTCGGTAGCTCGGAATGGTTTGCACGAGCATGCCGCCCGGCCGGGGCTCGGCCTCGAAAACAGTGGGACGATACCCGAGCCGGGCAAGAAAATATGCACAGGAGAGCCCCGCGGGACCGGCACCGATGATTGCGATTTTCCTCGCCGCGTTTGCCGCTGATTCCCGCACCTCGGGCACCTGGATGGTTACCTCCTGATCGACCATGAATCGCTTGACCGCCCTGATGGATACTGCTTCGTCAAGCGAGGCGCGGCGGCACTTGGTCTCGCAGGTATGGAAGCACACCCGGGCGCAGACCGAAGCGAACGGGTTGCGCTCCCGATGAAGCCGCAACGCCTCAGCATACCGTTTTTCGCCAACCAGCGACACAAAGCCCGGCACGTCGACCGATGCCGGGCAGGCGCTTTGACACGGTGCGCGCACAAGACCGGCGCAGGCACCTGCTTCGCAGTGTTTATTGAGAATGTGCGCCTCATACTCTGGACGGAAATGACGGATAGTGGAAAGCACTGGATTAGGTGCAGTCTGGCCGAGGCCGCAGAGTGCGGTGTCGCGAATTTGTTCTCCCAATGCAATGAGCTTCTCAATATCGCCCGCTACCCCCTTTCCGGAGCAGATACGTTCGAGAATTTCGAGCATTCGCTTCGTGCCCACGCGGCATGGCACGCATTTTCCGCATGATTCGTCTTGGACGAATTCAAGGAAAAAACGGGCTACGTCGACCATGCAGGAGTCTTCGTCCATCACGATAAGTCCTCCCGAACCCATGATCGCCCCGAGCTCATTGAGCGATTCATAATCGAGGGGGACGTTGAGATATTGCCGGGGAATGCAACCGCCAGAGGGGCCGCCGATTTGAGCGGCTTTGAACGCCTTGTTGCCCACAATGCCCCCGCCAACGTCATACAGGAGTTCGCCAAGCGGCGTGCCTACCGGTACTTCTACGAGGCCGGTATTGTTGACCGCACCCGCAAGCGCGAAGACTTTGGTCCCCTTGCTCTTTTCGGTGCCGTAAGTTGCATACCAAGCCGCGCCGTTACGCATGATAGCCGGAACGTTTGCATAGGTCTCGACATTGTTAAGCACCGATGGCTTGCCCCATAACCCTCTCTGTGCCGGAAACGGCGGACGTGGGCGGGGCTCACCTCGATTGCCTTCGATGGAGGTCATGAGCGCAGTCTCTTCACCGCAAACAAAAGCGCCCGACCCCATGCGGATTTCAAGATCAAAATCGAACCCGCTTCCGAGGACGTTCACACCGAGGAGACCATATTCGCGGGCCTGCTTTATGGCAACGCCGAAACGCTCGACCGCAAGAGGATATTCGGCCCGGACGTAAACGTAGCCATTCTGCGCACCCACGGCATAGGCCGCAACAGCCATACCTTCAACAACGCTATGCGGGTCGCCTTCGAGCACACTGCGGTCCATGAATGCCCCGGGGTCGCCCTCGTCCGCATTGCAAAGAACATACTTGATATTTCCCGGCGATTTACGCGTAAAACTCCATTTAAGCCCGGTCGAAAAACCCGCTCCGCCCCTGCCGCGAAGCCCGCTCTTTTTCATTTCATCGATCACCTCCTCCGGCGTCATAGCGAAGAGGGTCTTGGCGAGTCCGGCATATCCTTCGCGGCCGATATACTCTTCAATGGAGAGCGGATCGATCGATCCGCAGTTGGCAAGAACGATTTTGGTCTGGCGGTTGAAAAATTCAATTTCGCTCAGTTTTTCATTGACCGCGCCGGTCACTGTATTTTTATTGAGGAGGCGTTCGACGGGCCGCTTGCCGATGATATGCGACGAAACTATCTCGGCCACATCGGAGAGTGTGACATTTTGGTAGAACGTATGACCCGGTTCGATCACGAGAACCGGGCCCTTGACGCACGGCCCGACGCAGCCGGTCGGCCTCACCACGGCGAGGCTTTCCGTATGCCGTCCGGCGAGTTCCTGCACCAGCGCTTCTTTCAACCGCTCGGATCCTGAGGCGATGCAGCCGCCGCCCATACAGATAAAAATCTGATAGGATACCCTGTTTCGCAAAGCATTTTCTTCGGCGATCTTCTTTTTCGCGCAGGCAGAAAGGTCGGAGGGAGTCTTGAGCAGTGTTGTGGTTGTCATTATGGTCTCGCTTCCGCGTCCGTGTGTTCCTTCACTCGATACCTGTTGAGGAGTTCATTGATCCGGGCTGGCTTGACCCGTTGATGCACGTCCTCATTTACCATGATGACTGGCGCCAGGCCGCAGGCGCCAAAGCAGCGGCCCACCTCGATTGAAAAAAGACGATCCGGCGTCGTCTGACCTACGTCGATGCCGAGGTGCTTCTTGACGGCGTCCAGTACTTGCTTGCCACCCCGTACGTAGCAGGCCGTGCCAAGGCAGACGCGGACAAGATATTTACCTCGCGGCACCGTGGAGAAAAACGAGTAAAAACTGACGACACCCGCCACCTCACTGTACGGTTTTCCGAGAGCAGCGGCTATTTTCCGCAGAGCGTTCTGCGGCAGATAGCCGAACATGGTCTGAACGGTCTGGAGAACCGGGATAAGCGCCCCTGGTTTTCCCCGGTTTCCCTCCAGCACCTCGTCGAGGTGTTTGAGCAGGTGCTCCTCGGACACCTTTGCAGTTGCAGCGCATGAGCATTGGTCACACATATTGTATCTCCCTAAGTTTGTTATAACTATTCACTTTTTTTCGTGCCTTCAATATTATGGTTTCTCCCAGTCTTCACAGATACGCAGGAAGATGAACGGTTTATTATTTGAGCTTCGGCGTGAGTGGTAAGGTAAAGATGAATGCGTTACCCAGTTCACGCGATTCATGGCGGATCGTGCCGCCATGCTGCTCCACAATTTCACGACTGATAAAAAGACCGAGCCCAGTGCCGCGGACTCGTTTCGCCTCTGGGGATGTATCGAGCCGGGAAAATCGCTTGAAAAGTTTTTTTTCTTCATTGTCAGTCAAGGGTCGGCCGTCGTTATAGACCTCGATGGCCACTGCGGCATCCAGGTGGTTCGCGCTGATTCGGATCGTTCCGCTTTCCGCGCCGTACTTGACCGCATTGCCAATAAGATTGTTCATCATCATAAGGAGCATCGCATTGTCAGCCATTACCACCATGGCGGGAGAAATATTGTTTTCGATTATCATATGCCGTTCCTGTGCCTGACGGTTGAAAACGGCTGCAGACTCCTCGACAACTTCTTCCTTGAGTCTTACTTCGGCAATGGTAAGTGAGAGCTCATCTTTTTCAATGCGGCTCAGGTTGAGAAAATTTCTCACGGTCATATCAAAGTAATCGAGGTTGCGGGCAACCGACGACAGCGCCCGCGCTTGTGCATCATTCAGCGCGCCGAAATAGCCGTCTCTGACGCTGCAAGCGTTGAGCATGGTCGACGAGAGAATACCTTTCAGTTCATGCGAAACCATGCCGATGAGATCGATATACCGTTTGTTAAGCGCGGCGAGGTCTTCGTTGGCGCTACGGAGACGCGCATCACGTTGATGAATTTTGGTTGCCATTTCGTTAAAGGACATGGTAAGCTCATGAATTTCCCGGAGGCGATCTCCGTCCGGAGCCCGGAGCATGAGGTTGCCGTCGGCCAAGCTTGTTGTCGCCTTGACAAGATGGGTCAGAGGGTTCGCGATGCTTCCCGCCAGAACGAGGGTGAGAATAACTGCCAAGAGGGTGCAGCCGACGATAATGACTAGAAATACGATGGCGTATGAACGTATCGCATCGCGCAGGGGCGCTTCAAGCAAACCGACGTAGAGGACGCCCACGATCTGTCCGGTTACATCGCGGATCGGTTCATAGGCGGTCAGGTACCAATCGGTTACTACAAAAGCGCGCGAGTACCACGGTACCCCCCCCCGTATAACGCGGTCGTAGACAACCGACGAAATCCGTGTCCCGATTGCAGGCTCACCGTCGCGGTCGAGTACGTTGGTAGCTACGCGGACGTCATTCTGAAAAATTGTTACCGTTCCCACCGGCTTTGCGTCATAGAGCTTATCTTCGAATACTATCCGGTGTATGCGATTGATCAGATCGTTGTAACGATTGATGATCTTTCCGCCGAAAATTACACGCGCGACAATGCCATTGGAATCGAATATCGGGGCGGCGCATTCAAGGGCCATGGCGCTCGTCAACACGGTCTGGGAAGAAGGCTTTGCCCGGGGTGTCTGCCTGATGGCAATGACCGCCTTTTCAAAAAGGTTCTCGCTCATGCCGACCAGTTCTGTGCTGTCAATTATTCTCGTTCCGCTCCCGGCATTACCGTGAAATGCCTGTCGTACCAGAGGACTCAAAACTAAATTGGAATCGGCTCGTTCGATAACATAAAGGTAATCGAGGTTCAAACTCACCTTGATTTTTGCAGGATCATGGATGAATCCGAGCATTTCGAAGGAACGCTTCATGCTTTCCAGTTCATTTTCGTATACCGAGTGCGCTGCGGCTAAATTGTAGCGCATCTGCTTCTGCGCGCGGTCGATCAGACTCGTGCGGATTGCCCAGTACCCAAGGATAGCGATAAGAGTTCCAAACAGGACAATAATGAAGAGGAAAGATAGGATTATGCGTGTTCTGAGACCGGATCGTCTCATATTGTTGCTCCGAGTGTACCACAAAAATTATTGCTGGCAGCATCGGCGATACCGCCAGGGTAAACTCTCATTATGATACAACTGGCGATTGTAATCTGATGCCCCCCGGGAAGCTGGAAACCTGCAGTGTCGGATATCCGCCATTAAATTCTTCAATTCACAGTGATTAAATAATATATTCTGCTTCATTGTAATTCAATTAAAAAAGTGAAAATATTCACATTAAAACAGAAAAGATCCACTATTACTGGCTTTATAAAGAAATTTTTTAAGATTTAATGAGCCTTATTTCACATTAATTGCACAACGTAGATGATTTTGTGACAAACAAAAGATAATAATGAAAATTGCTAATTAAAATAGATACAAATGAGATAAAGGTTGAAAAATGAATTGTTTCTTTTATCCTAATTTATTTGTATCAATCAAATACATGAGGTATTGAAATCTATAACTGTTATAACAACTCAAATTCTGTCCAATATTGTATTTTTTATTTGCTTTTCATTTATTTCTAAAAAAAGAGATATTTCGTGTCGAGCTAGTTTCACATCCGAATCTTACAAAAACAGAAAATGAGTTGTCTGCATGTCCAACATTAGCCCCAGGAGGGCGCTTTTCCTTGACCGGGACGGTATTATCAATGAAGATACCGCTTATCCTCACAAACCTGAACAAATTCGGTTCATCGATGCAGTGTTCCCGCTCTGCCGGCAGGCTGCGGAAAAGGGTTATTTTCTCATCGTCATAACCAATCAGGCAGGCGTTGCCAGGGGGATGTTCAGGGAAGAAGCAGTTAAAGCGCTCCACGCATGGATGCTCGAAGAATTCAGGGCACGAGGGATAGAAATCGCGAAATTCTACTACTGCCCGCACCATCCGGAAGCGAGGGTTGCGGCTTATCGCCTCTCCTGCTCCTGCCGGAAGCCCAAAAGCGGCATGATCGAGCAGGCGATGAAGGATTTCAATATCGATGTTTCGCAGTCTTTTGTAGTCGGAGACAAGCCATCGGATAGGATCGTGTTCGACGGGCTTCGGAGCATTATCGTTAAAAGCCGCTATACAGGCGACGATTTTGACGTTGAAAAGATCGCTGATGTCGCGGTGTTTCTGTAAACCCACTGCTTTTTCTGTCATGATAAAAACTGAATCCCACCCGGAGGAATGGTGAACGAACACAACACCCAGAGAAAAGAGAGGGTCTCCTTTTTTGTAAATCATGGACAGCGTTCGTGGCTCTATCTCCTTGCGCTGGCCATTGTAACCTTTTGCGTATTTTCCGCTTTTTTCTTTTCGGGTGGGATGCTCTCCAGTTCCGACCAGTTGCAGGGACTCGACTCCAAGGTGTACCTGAAAGACGCTCTTTTAAAATTTCACCAAGTGCCGTTCTGGTTCAATCCGCGCCTCGGCGGCATGCCGACCATCGATGCATTGTTTGGCGAAATGTTCTACCCATTTTCTCTTGTTATCAATGCATTGCTGCCAGTGCCGCAGGCAATCAGCTTCGGGATGATCTTCCACATTTTTCTCGCCGGGTTCTTTTTCTTTCTGCTTCTTCGCAGGGGGTTCAGGGTCCCGGCTCCTCTCGCCTTTGTCGGCGGAGTATTTTACATGCTCAACCCGCAGTTTCTCTCCCTTATCTACCCTGGTCACCCTGGAAAAATGTACGTTATCGCCTGGCTTCCATTTATGGTATGGCAGCTTAAAGAACTGGCTGAAACGCAAAGGTTCGTGCACACAATACTTCTTGGCATTGCCATCGGCATGTCGATTCTCACTTCGCAGCTTCAATCGACCTATTTTGTGATGTGGGGACTCGGCGCGTATGCTGTTTTTGCTAGCCTTCGTTCTGTGGTACATCATGAAATCGGGAAAGCGAGTCGTATTGGATTTTTCTTTGTTATTGCCTGCGTCGTCGGGCTTGGCCTCGGGTTGATCCAGCTTTATCCCTCGTTCATGTATGTCCGGGATGCGTTCTCGGTTCGCGGTGTGGATCGCGGTTTCGACTACGCCGCCTCATGGTCCATGCACTGGCCGGAGTTCTTCTCGCTCTGGGTTCCCGAGTTCGGCAACACGCTCGACTACTATTGGGGAGGTAACGCTTTCAAACTAAATTCCGAATATGCCGGAGCGATCGTCGCTTTTCTTGCCGTCCTTTCGGTCATTTGGAAATCCAAACCGTGGCGATTTTTCTGGCTCGGCGTTGCCGCATTTGCCATACTCTTTGCTCTCGGGGCCGAGACGCCCTTTTTCAGCATTATTTACTGGCTCGTCCCCGAAGTCAAGAAATTCCGGGCACCCAGCATGGTGATGTTCTGGTTCTCCTTCAGCATCGTTCTCCTCGCGTCACTTTTCCTCAAGGATTTTACCGCGGGCGAGCTCGCCGAAATGAATGAGCGCCGCAGGAAGAAATGGACTTGGGGACTTATCATTACGGCGATGGGGTTTCTTCTCGTCGTCATTGTTTTCTCAATAAAAGATCTGATCTCCGGCTTTCTCCCGATTATTTCCACGCTTGATACGGAAAAACGGCAGGTCTTTGAGGCGAATTTTTTAAAAAATTTCGTCCCTATGCTCTGGCTCTGGCTCTTTTTCAGCACAGTCACCATAGGATGTATCATCGCCGTTATATGGGGAAAAATCAAGGCGGGTGCGGCAATCGGCGTGATTTTGCTCATCGGTGCAATTGATATCATCCGTGTCGATGCTCAGTTCATCAAGATCATTAATCCGCAGCCGTATTTTGCCGATGAGCCGGCTTTCAGGGATCTTCGAAGCGAAATGGAGCGGGCACCCTTCCGCTGTTTCTCCCTCGCAGGCGCCCTCCCGCAGAATAGCGAGGGAATTCACGGACTTGAAGGGGTCGGCGGGTTCCACGACAATGAGCTGCGCTGGTACCGGGAATTCCGAGGCGACCAGCAGAATCGCAACTACTACGAGAAACTCTTGGGGCAAATGCCGGATGGTCAAGCCTACCTGATTTCCGAAAACCTGAAGATGGGCAACAACTTCCTGAACCTGGCGAATGTGAAATATTACCTCGTTCGGCAAGGGAATGACCTGCTCAGCATCAAAAATGAAGGCGCACTGGAACGGCTCTCCTTCGTAACAGAATATGTAGTCATCGACAGTTCACGAATCATCGATGCTTTGAAGAACAACCGGTACGATATCCGGACCACCGTAGCGCTTTTGCAGGAGCCCGATGAAAAACCCGGACAAACGTCAGGTCCATTAACTGGTTCATCGGCCGGGTTGGATTCTCTCGGCATACGAAATCCGCTTCTCTCGGTACAATGGGAAAAATATACACCCAACTACCGGATGGCAACCGTTGATGCGAAGGCTGACGGGTTCCTCCGTATCTCCGAAGTTTATTACCCAGGCTGGAAAGTCAATATCGACGGAAAACCGGTTAAAATTGATCGGGCCGATGGGGCATGGATGGCGGTCAATCTGCACCGGGGCAGGCATGAAGTGGAGATGATGCCGCATTCCCTTTATCTTGCAAAGGCGATGCAAGTGACGGTTGCGACCTTTATCTTTCTCTGTCTCTACGGTATCTTTTTGATTGGCATGCGGGTAAGAAGAAGAACTTACGTTACGGGGTCGATTGAATCTGCCAATTTCAAGCAGTAATCGGCTGGGCTCGGCAAACCCTGAATTTATTCTATACTATAGGGAAAAGAGGTACTAATGGATTACTCCCATGCAGCGCAGGTGGTTGATCGGTATAAAGATTACGGTGAACTTGGAATTACCGCAATGCGGCGTTTGAAAAAGATATCGGCAATGGTGCCGATAACAGGGAACCTCCTTGAAATCGGTGCGCTTGACGGCGCAACGGTGCGCTATTATAAGCAACATTTCAAGGGCAAAACTTTTGGTGTCGACATATCGATTGAAGTACTGAAGAATGCCGGAAACATTATTGATGAGGTAAAGACGTGCGATCTGAATGTCGATGCTCTGCCATGGGAAGACAATTTTTTCGATGTCGTAATTTGTTCGGAAATTATCGAGCATATCTTTGACACCGATCGACTACTGGAACAGATAAGGCGGATTTTGAAACCTTCGGGAACGCTCATAATCAGCACGCCGAATCTCGCTTCATTTTTCAACAGGCTTTTTATCCTTTTCGGATTGCAACCCGTCGGGACCGAAGTATCGTGCCGGAATACCCGGTATGGAAATTCCTTCCGCCAAAAGTTGCGACCGGCAGGACATATACGAAATTTTACCTATGCGGCATTTATCGACATTCTCCGGACGAACGGTTTTAAAATCGAGAGAACCACTTCCATTCCAATGAGCGAACACGGAGTCGCTGCGGTCATAGAAACTGTCACGAGCGGCATTTACACCGCATTCGGCAGTGTCATTATTGTGAAATGCAAAAGGGACGCATCTTATTGCGGAGATAGCGAGTAAACAGGGCAAATCATGGTGTTGGTATACGGACGGCTATTGCATAGTAAATTCATCGGATTCGTGAGCAGGTTTCTTTTTCTAAGCGTGCGAAGCGAGGTTTCGGTGGTGGTTTTTTTTTGCAAAAGAGAGGTAACACGCTTCTTGTGATTGTGCGATGTTTTTCCACATAAAATTTCGCGACCACGCATTGCCGCTTTTTCCGAGTCTCTCCCTCAAATCGCCGTTTGAGAGGAGCCGCATCATCGCCTCAGCAAGTGTCGTGCTGTCTCCCGGCGGAATGAGAAGGCCGGTTTCATTCTCGATAATGGACTCCGAGAGTCCCACGATTCTGGTCCCAATGGTTGCCTTTGAACTTGCCGCCGCCTCGATGGCGGCAATGCACCATCCTTCAAAGCGCGACGGCACGCAGATGAATGTCGCCCGGTGGAAGAGAGCTTTTTTTTCGGCATCGGAGACATCTTCCTGAAAGAAAATTCTCTCCCGCGCCGGCGATTTTTTCATCCTGTTTTTCAGCCATCCGACGTCTCGCAGCGACCCCCGCCCGGCTATTATGAGCCGGTAATCGAGAAAGGTCGCGGTGATCCGTTCGAAGGCATCGATGAGCAGGTCGATGCCTTTCATATGGATATCGATCCTCCCGAGATAGAGAAGGTAGCGGTCGTCGCCGGTATTCCCTAAAAGCAATGACGGGTCGAATCCTGTATAAACGGTAAAGATCTCCTTACTCCGGTAGTCGCGATTGATTTGCTCCGCCAGGCTCTTGTTGATACAGATGATCCGCTTGCTGAAAAGGAGAACGCACTTTTCGAACAGATAGGGAAAAGTCCCGAAGATGGAATATTTTTTGAACGGCTCATATTTTGCAAGATGAAAAAGCTCGACAATGCACCTGTCCTTTCGAAGCAAGAAGCCCATGACCGGAGAAAAAATGGAAAAACAGATAACAATGATATCGGCTTTTATGAAGAGGCTGTGAACAGTAGCGAAGAAAGAATAAGTGATTCTACTGATTAGATAGCTGTGCGACCACCCGAGGAAGGTGAATTGCAGTCCTTTCTCCGAGTAGTTTCGGCAGCCTTTGAATTTTCCGCAATAGAAATGAATCTCGTGCCGTCCCGCCATCTGCCGGTGGATGGTGAGATCCCGAAGCGCACCCCCGCCTCCGCAGTGCGGGTTTGCAACATGGTCGTAGGAGTAATAGGCGATTTTCATAGTCATGAATACATCAGTTCAGGGTTTGAACGTTACCGCTGGTTTATTATCCCAAAATATTCATTTAGAAAATAGATATTCATTGAGTGTTATTTTTGCTGATAAGACTTATGGAAAGTCACTAAAGTGTCGGGTGCCGCTGTTTGCCACTTCCATCTGCGCCTACATCGCGAAAAACCTGCCGAGAGCTTCCTGCATTGAAAAAGATAGGAATAAGCCCGACAAGACGAAGTACATTTACCAAAAGCGCAATAAATATATATATTCCTAATTGCTCATTGGTAAGACCGATATGCTTGAACATGAGCGCAAGAAGCGTTTCACGAATACCCATGCCGTTGGGCGTAAAAGGCACCGACATGCTCACTATCTCTATGAGCGGCATGAAGGCGAGACACTCCCATATGAATAACTTTCCTGAAATACCCATGATAAGAATCGATGTATTAAAAATCAAGATAGCTTGGAGCAAAAACGTAAGAACGAGGGTGAGGAGAATCTCCTTTTTTTTACCGCGATATTGGTAAACTCCTTCTCTAATGTTTTCGACGACGGAAAGCATTTTTGCCGGAATAATCGATGACGCAAGGCGTCGGACCGGTGCGGTGAGGCCTTTGGAAAACGATACAACACCGATGAGAATGATCAGAAGAAAAAAACCGGAGATTCCAAAGACTATCTCCCTGGGAAGCGAATCGTTCGACAGTGAGGCTAATCCGTAAACTGAAAAAAGCAGCGACAGCATGAGTGCGGTAATTTTGCAGACCCAGGCTGCTCCCCAGCCGACAGAAGTTCCCGCTTTCTTCAGCACGAAGAGCGTTCGCAATACCTCTTGGCCGGCGCTGGTGGGAAGCACCGTCGAGTAATAAATAGAAATAAAATGGTAGGAAAGAGCCCGTAAAAATGGAATTTCATCCGTAAACGCGCGAAGAAGAAGCCACCACCGTGTGCCTTGAATAACCATGGAAGTAAGTGTTCCGGCGAAGACGAGCGGAACCGTCCACCATGCTACTTTCGGCAGGATGGCAAGCATGGTGTGAAAATCGAGACGACGATAGATCCAAATAAAGGGGATTATGGCAAGGAAAATTCCCGCCCGCCTAATCCAAGGGTTCTTTAAATTGGGCATTATCCGCCATTGTATTGATTAAGTTGAGTATTCATCGGCTAAAATATACCTTATGAGCCTCTGTCTAGAAAATTTGAAAATCCGGTGAATTACCTCTTCGATGAATCAGCTCCCGCACCTTTATTATTTGATCATAGATCATTGTTCTTTCGAACATTCCGCTTGAATTGTACGGATCGCTCCGCCTCGGAGTTGGGGGTGCCACAAGGTTTATGGGCGTTGCGACTCATTATCATCTCCATTGCACGCCACAGGAGAAGCAAGATTTTGGGCGGGAAACATCGGCATACGATGAAAATCGGGTTCGCAGCCGCGCACATTGTTTATTTTCAATAATCCGGAATTTTTTGACTTGCTTTCCATTGTAATATTTATTCATATCTTCAAAGGAGCAGAAAAGTGGCAAAATTAGTTGGGAAAGCCGTCGTGGCGCAGGGTGGAGGACCCACCGCCGTTATCAATCAAAGCCTGGTAGGCGCGGTGCTCGAAGCGAGAAAGTACGATTGTATCGAAAATGTTTACGGTGCGCTTCATGGGGTAAACGGCATCGTAAAGGAGAACTTTCTGGATCTGGCCCAGGCTACGACCCGGAATCTCGAACTTGTTGCAAAAACGCCAAGTTCGGCCATGTTTTCCACACGCGACAAACCGGACGCCGAGTACTGCTCGAAGATTTTCACGGTTCTCAAAGCGCATAACGTCCGTTATTTTTATTATATGGGAGGTAACGATTCCGCCGACACCTGTAGAATCGTGAGCGAGAATGCGCAGACGGCCGGGTACGACATGCGGGTTGTTCACATTCCCAAGACCATCGACAATGATCTCCTGGTGACGGATCACTGCCCGGGCTTCGGCTCAGCCGGACTCTTTGTTGCCAACGCCTTTGCCGGCATCAACCTCGACAACCGGAGCCTTCCAGGTGTCTATATCGGCGTGGTGATGGGTCGTCATGCGGGATTCCTGACCGCAGCCAGCATCTTCGGTAAGAAGTATCCGGATGACGGACCGCACTTGGTCTATGTTCCGGAGAAGGCATTCGATATCGATAAGTTCCTGAGCGATGTCGACCGAATTTATAAACAGTACGGTCGCTGCGTGATTGCCGCATCGGAAGGTATCTGTAATGCCGGGGGTGAGGCGATTATCACGACCCTCACGAAATCCGACGAAAAAGATGCTCACGGAAACGTGCAGCTCTCCGGTACCGGCGCGCTCGGCGATGCGCTCGGGGATATTATCAAAAAGCAACTTAAAATCAAGCGGGTGCGCAGCGATACCTTTGGTTATCTCCAGCGTAGTTTTCTCGGAACCGTGTCCGGCGTCGATGCAAGCGAAGCCCGCGAGGCAGGCGAAAAAGCCGTACAGTTTTCGGTTCACGAATCGGTTGACGGTTCGGTGGCAATCCGCCGCATCGGCGACTATGCGGTCGACTATGTGCTCACCCCGCTTTCCACGGTGGCGCGTAATTCGAAGTCGATGCCCGATGATTTTATCGATGTAGATAATTCGACGGTCACGGACGCGTTTAGAAAATATGCCCGTCCGCTCATTGGCGACATGACTGAATATGGCCACATCTCGGCGCCAAGCGTTAAAAAGATACTGAACCCGTAAAGAATTGTAAAGTTATCATCAGTAATCATCGCAGCGCGGTCCCGAAACATTCCGGCAAGGATCGCGCTGCGGTTGTCTTTCCTGCTTCAAGCACGACCAATCAAACGAAAGGGAGTCACCCGTTGGGATTTTTCCTGCAGATACACCGCAGCATCTTTGATTCTTCGTTTTATGGCGAATTAGCTGAGATACCGCGCAGCAGGAAAATTTTCTACGTGGTGCACCTGTTGATTTTTGCCTCAATCGTTGCCGGCATTGCGCACACCTATTACGCGATGGATACAAAACGGGGCATCGCGGCGCCGATCCAAGAGGCTTTTTCAGGAATTGAGATTATTGATGGTGTTTTATCGGCCCATTGCCAGATTCCTTATGCGGTTTCGCCCGAGAATGTTGCCACTCTGATCAGCCGGGTCGATGCTCCCTTCGCGTTTGAATTGGATGCTGTGCCGCTCGTTTGGGTCGATACTGCCTATTCACCGAAAAAAGGAGATATCTATCCGCGAATCATATTGTCCGCGAAGGAAATAATGGTCTACAACTCCGCTTCATGGTTTTTCGCTATTCCTTACGCTGAGGCGTTCCGGGGAATTCACCGTTTCTCTTTCACCGTTCCTTTTATCAATAACTATCTGCATCGGAAAATTCTATCCCTGGCGGCGAATTTTCTCTTCCTCGAAGGAATTCAGTGCGGGTTCCTGATACTTTCCTCCATAGGCATTCTTGCGCTTGCACCATTTATATTCAGAATCGAACGCAGCCTCACCTTTTTTTATTTTTTGTCAATTGCTTGTTTCGCTGTAACGCCAGTACCAGTCGGTTTCATGCTCATGGCAGTTTCTGGAACATCGTTTCCCGTTGGCGGGGGTTTGCTTTTCCTGATTTCTGCGGTGGTCATGTTCAGGGCATTGAAAGGAATGAAGACTATGACGTCAAAACAGAATCCGGAAGATCGCCGACCATGATTTTTGATATTCAGCAAAAAAAAGGCGACCCGCGGAACCTTGATGGCCGCGTCACCGTCTACGCCTTCGTGGATGTCGACTCCGAGGAGCTCCTGAGCGCAAAACACACTTTTGCCTCCATGATTCATAATGGGCTGCTTGCAGCCCAGGGTAATTTCAAAGACCAGTATAACTTCCGCGACTTTTTAAAGTCGGAACTCGGCATAACGCTCGAAGAGGGATTCGAAGATAGCCTCGCCCAGCTGCTCGAACGAATGGAAGGGCTTGAATCAACGCTCGATCCGCAGAAGCTGAAAGAGAGGCTTGAAAATATGGACGATATTGAGGAGTTCATCCCAACCCCTGCAAAAATTGTGCCTTTTCATTCGGAAAAAGAGATCCTGGAGCAGGAGGGCGATGTTTTTTTCATCGGACGCTTCAAGTATATCGGTAACGCGGTACTTGGAGTGCAAGCGCTGCCGATGTTTTACCAGGCGAAGTATCGGGAACAGGAGGCCGGGAGAATACGGAGCGAAATAGAGTCGATCATCTCGCAGATTGAGCGTCCCGATACTGCCGCCGCAGAATCTTCCCGGGAAACGATCGATAATGCGCTCCTGAAACGGTTTATTCCGGAAATACTGTACTATCGGCACGAGCCGCACAGCTTTGCTGAAAAAGCCGGGGAATTGCGATCATTTTTAAAGAGCTACCGGTTTCAGGAGGACGTTGAGGCTATTATTGCCATGCTTGGCACTCCCGGGGAGTTGACCGATAAGGAAAATACGCTCCTCGAGCTCTATGCAAAAAAAATTGCCTGTGTTGAGAAGGAAGATTTTCAAACTGCGGACGATGTCACCCGTGAGATACAACGGCTGCAAAACTCTCCTCCCCATCAATGATCGCAACCTTTACGGAGTGCAACTCTTCCCTGAACCCCGCATCGTTGGTCAGTCCCCCATCCTGATCTGCTCCCATATCTTATTATAAAGCTCAATGTTCGCCCCCAGATCCTCTTTGAATTCACAGTTTCTCAGATCGGACAACTCATAGTTCGGCTTCCTTTTAAGAAGGGGCCGCGCCGCCGCATTGATGCAGGGATAACCGAGGTAGTCAACGATCCGAGCAAAGATTTCCGGAGAGTGGATATAGTTGATAAAGGTGTAGGCCGCATCCTTGTCAGGCGCGTTTTTCAGGATGACCAGGTTGTCCATGTACATGGGCCCTCCCTCGCGCGGAATGAAAAAATCGACTTCGTCGCGGCGGGTGGAGTCATATTCTCGGAAAATGTTTTCGGCATAGCCATGCACGGCCTGAAACTCGCCTGTCGCGAACCCTTTGGCGAACGATTCGGCGTCGAACTTGACGATGTTTTTTTTCCAGCCGAGGACGACGGCTTTGGCTTTGGAGAGCTCGGAGGTATCGGTGGTGTTGACAGAGTAGCCGAGGCGCTTCAGCGCCGCCCCGATCACTTCGCGCATGTCATCCAGCATGGTCATCCGGTCCCTGAGGTCGACACGGTCGAAGATCGACCAACTGCGGTCATAACGGACAACCTGCTTTTTATTGACCGCGATACCGCTCGCACCCATCATGTAAGGAACTGAAAATTGGTTTCCCTGGTCAAAGGTCACGCGATGGAGCACCGCCGT
>Ga0181538_10000888_pt1 | contig 35196 bp, 28 predicted proteins | sample PEATcosm2014_Bin_40_FD_119773 | JGI IMG/M metagenome (GOLD analysis project Ga0181538, IMG submission 119773) | Peatland microbial communities from MTU Mesocosm Facility, Houghton, MI, USA - PEATcosm2014_Bin23_30_metaG | ecosystem: Environmental > Terrestrial > Soil > Wetlands > Peat | place... | reverse complement strand
TCGAACCCAACCACCGAAAGATCCCGCGGGATATCGAGGTCCAGTTCAAAGGCTTTTCGCATCACCCCGATTGCAGTCATGTCGTTTGAACAGATCACCGCGGAAGGCCGGTCAGCCAAAGCAGCCAGCGTCGACATGGCGCTCACGCCGGCTTCCATCGTGTGATCTCCGTCAATGAGCAGCCCCGGAATTATCTGCAAGCCAATTTCCTTCATGCATTCCTGAAAAGCGGCTCTCCTCGCCATCGCGGTCTTCAAATGTGCCGGGCCACTGATAAAGGCGATGTGTTCGTGCCCCATAGCCGCCAAGTGCTGAACGGCTTGGCGAATGCCGTGTTGGTAGTCAATGCGGATACTTTTGAGCAGCGGCCCCGGACACTCGGCATCGACCACAACCGTGGGCACATTTCGGCGTCTGAAAATCTCGACTAGTGAGTCTTCCCTCCCGAACGTCAGGATTGCCACACCGTCGACCCTCCGCTCCATCATTTGCCGGGCGGCCACCTCGAGCCAATGCGGCTCCTGGGTCATTGAACTCAGAAAAACCTCGTAATTGTGTTCCACGCCTAGTTCCGCAAAGGTCTGCACAATCTCCGGGAAAAAAGGATTGATGATCTCCGAGACAATCAGGCCGAAAATTCGACTGCGTCCGGAAGCCAGCGCACGCGCATTGGTGTTGGGGTAGTAGCCCAGCTCCTCGATTGCCCTCCACACTCGCCTCGCCAGAGTTGGATTCACTGCCGGCACACGATTGATCGTCCGCGAAACGGTCGCGACCGAGACTTTAGCGCGTTTGGCGATTTTCAGGAGGCTCATTCGGCACCCCGCGCACCTAATTTTGGGACATGTTCAAACGTCATACGAAGCACATCACTAGAATTTGTAGCCGCAAGCGCCGACATGTGGTCCTATGTCATCACTCAACTGAGATTACTGTTACCGACTTGGGCTCCAGTGTCAGAGCCAACTTGCTGCCTTGAACTTTTGCTGCGATGGGCTTCGGCACAACAGTATTGGGTGCGTCGAAGGTGTTGACGCTGTCGACTCTAGGCGCGGTTAGCGTTTCTCCAGCCGCCGATTTGGTCGTGAGACCGGCCAGGTTTGCCTCGATTTCAATTGGCTGATTTGGATCGAGATTCGTTAAAGCTAACCAAAGCTTGCCAGTTGCGTCCTTCGCGGAGATGGCATCCACCCTTGGCAAACTGATGTCGCCGTGGGTGTAGGTGCCCGCGTCGAAAGCGATCGGGACGAACGTGGCGTCCTGGAAAGGTACATACATTTTGAAAATGTAGTACGTCGGGGTCAGAACCATCTTTTCTTTGTCCGTCTCGATCATGGCCTGCAGCACGTTAATCATCTGGGCGATGTTCGCGCCGCGCACGCGGTCGGCATGGCGGGCAAAGATGTTCAGGTTCAGCGCGGCCAGAATGGCATCACGCAGGCTGTTCTGCTGGACCAGAAACCCCGGATTGCTGCCGGGTAATGGCGCGTACCAGGCGCCCCATTCGTCAACCACCAGGGCGACCTTCTCTTGCGGGTCGTACTTGTCCATGATGGCCGAATGTTTATTAATGAGAGTGTCCATTTCCAAAGTGGCTTTGAGAACCTGGGCGTACTCGGTTTCACCGAAACCCTCCGACGCGAACTTATTCTGCCAGTCCACCGTGTAGTTGTGCATCGAAAGGCCATTGATGTCCCAGCTCCACGTGTGTTCCTGATAGGCCTTCATGACGGCTTCGGTCCAATCGGTCCACCGGGGTTCGCCGCCGCCCGGGCCGACAGCGATCTTGAACATGTGATCTTTGCCCTGCTGTGCCGGATTGAAGTTGCGCACAAAGCGGCTGTAGATCTTCATCTGGCTCACATAGTAGTCGGGCGTCATGTTGCCGCCGCAGTCCCAGCTTTCGTTGCCGATGCCAAGGTAGGCGACCTTATAGGGAGCAGGATGACCGTTGGCGATTCGCTCCTTGGCCAACGTCGTTGGCTGCGCGCCAGTCGAGTATTCCAGCCAATCTGCCGCTTCCCGCGGACTGCCGGAGCCGACATTGACCGAGATGTACGCATCGCTGCCTATCTGGTCGAGGAAATCCATAAACTCGTGCGTGCCGAAACTGTTCGGCTCGATCACGCCGCCCCAGTTAGGATTGAGCGTTACCCCTCGCGAACTGCCGATTCCGTTGCGCCAGTGATATTCATCGGCGAAGCAGCCACCCGGCCAACGAACGTTTGGCACGTGGATCGCTTTCAGCGCGGCAACGACATCGTTTCGGATGCCGCGAGTATTGGGGATTGTGGAATCTGGACCTACCCAAATGCCGTCATAAACGCCGTGACCGAGATGCTCGGCGAACTGCCCGAAGATGTTGCGGTCAATCTTCGCGCCGGTCTTGGACACATCAAGGGACAATTCCACCTTCTGCGCACCAGCAACGGAAACGGTCGCGACGATTATCATTACAATCAGGACAAGAACGTGTCGCATCAGAGCCTTCTTTCCAGTACTTTTCAACCCTCGGGCTCACGAAGATATCGTTACTCGACCAGGTCTGCATCGTACGGCTTCAGCCGAATGGCGCCTTCATACGAGGTACCGCTTACGATCCCGCGCTTGCTGCCGCGAATGGGCACGGCTTTCTCTTCGCCGGTTGTATTCACGTAAAGCGTTCTTCCTTCCACTAGGCGCGCGTAGACGCCTGGGGGAGTTTCTGGCCCCGTTCCGATGTTGAGATCTGCGTACAAACCACGAACGAGCGGAGCAAGCACCAACATCTGGGCGGGGACGGCAACGTAGATCGCTCGTCCCTTTCCGTAAGTATTGACCGTGATGGCCGGCGACTTCTCGGGAGTGCTCGTAAACATCGCGATAGGCTGCGCCGTGTGAGGCTCAAGCACTTCATAGAAGCCGATGCTAGTCTTCTCAGTCTTGCCATTGAGGCTGATTTCCGGAGGCGTGCCTGGCCGGTAGAACTCTTCTGTACGAATCCCGAAAACGTCGCTCAGCCGTCCCGGAAGCGGTGTGTCGAACCACTGATTATTCTCATCCACCTTTGCCGAGAGAGCGGTCATGATCACCGTGCCGCCGTTCCGCACATAGTTCCGGATAGCCTCGGCGCTTGCCGTGTCCATCAGATAGTCCGCCGGCACAACCAGCAGCTTGTAGTCCAGGGTGCTGTGGGCGACGTTAATGACCGCGACATCGATGTTGTCTTCAAAGAAAGGTTGCAGAGCACTTTCAACTTGCTCGGAGTAGCTGACGCTGAAGTAGCTCCGAACTGTGTTGCTTGCTGGAGGGCGAGATGCAATATTGCTTTCAAACGAGTAAGCAATGGCAACATCCGGCTTGTGATAACGCGGGAAGCCCAAATGCTGCAGCTTGGAGAACTCGGTCGCAATTTGCTTGAACTCTGCATATTTCCACGAGGGTGTCCCATCGTGATCGAGCAATCCGAAAAGCGCCTGCTCTTCGCCACCCCTGTGCGTGTTGAAGGTCCATGCTAGAAACGTTTGCCCATAATCAATCAGGGCCAGATAGGCCCACATGCGAATGATGCCTCTGGGGCCGCCGTAGTACCCGCCACCACCGGTTGTGAATTCGTTGAACCACGCTGGCATAGGAAGATCACCCTTTACGAGCAGCGCGCCGAGCGAGACGTCAAGCGGGTTTGCCGGGTAGAATCCCTCCGCTCCGTAGCTCACATACTTCTTATATGAGCTCAGGTAATCGAAGCCCCTGCGCCCGGCGGTGTCCCACAGGTTAGAAACCGCGGGCAGATTGGGCACGTTGCGCTGGCGCACTTTTTCCAGATCTTCAAGAACCGCAATCGTCACATCCGACCAGAAGCGCCGCAGATCAAGATACCGTTCCGGCGGAGAGGGTCCGTCCGCATAGGGCAACTGCACTTCCTCAAAGGAATTCAAGTGCCGTGACCAGCGCTGAGTTGCCCATGCCTTATTGAGGTTTGCAATCGTCCCGTATTTCGCCTTCAACCATGCAATGAATCTCTGCCGATCCCCTTCGGAGTACGACATAACGCCATTGCCGATCTCGTTGTTGTAGCCAATTGCGGCCAGTGCTGGATTGTGAGCATAGTGCCGGGTCAATTCGTCAGCAAAGCGAATCAGGTGCTCGCGATAAGCCGGATCGCTACTATCGTCCATATAGCGTTCCGCCGGATGCACGGTTGCACCCTGCTCGTTGACGAAGTTCACGGAAGGATACTTATGATGCAGCCAGATCGGCGCTGGTGATCCGCCAATGTCGAGGATCACCTTTATTCCTGCCTGGTTTATCTGTTCCAGGATCTGGTCGAACCATGCGAATTTAAATTGGCCCTCGGATGGTTCAAAAGCGTCCCAGGAAAGGTCGCCCATGCGGACCATGCTGAATCCCGCCTGTTTCATTAGGGCGATATCCTGCCGGATCTGTTCGCCTGAGCGATCTACAGGCTGGTAGCAGGTGCCGACAAACAACTGTCCTTTCCCGGGCCATTCCGGGTGTTGCTCCGCACTCTGTCCAAGAAGCAGTGTGCTGATGCCCAGAAACAGCGCCATGGCTATCAAGATTCGCCCCAAGGCCATCTCCTTTGCTGAAGATATTAATGTCTAGTCCGTGTGGCACAAGAGAACTTCCGCATCCAAGCGCCTTTGTTTCCTAATTTTCTTCACCATGACCCGTACAACATCATTGCTGCGCAAAAGCAGCGAAAACGCTTGGTAACCGCTGCCCCCACCCGACCCGAACGAAACGATCGATTTACGGGAGGCCTCGTGTCAGCAAGGGGAGCCGCTCGACCGGTCTTCGCAACTGGGAATCAATGTCTTCGCATGGGTTTTGGCACAGGTTTCGGGCAGTTCTCCGACTCCTTGAATGCTTCCGAGACCTGGTCCGGATAAAAAGACTCCGGCGATGGAACTCCTTCGTCATCGTAACCATCCGACCATCCGTCTCTCAAAGGTATTAGGGCCCGAAGCCGTGCTTCGGCGTCGGCATTCCAATATCCGCACTCCAATTTAAGGAACACAGAAGTGTAGGGGATCCGCGTGTTGGTCTTGACCGAGAGCACCCGAAACTTTTCGCTGAGGCGATGGAGCCTTGTGATGATCTCTTGGTGTGGAAGGGCCCGGACGCTATATCCCTCAAGTAGACGACTGAGCTTTTTCCGGTGCGAAGTTACACCGTGCGCATCCTTCTCAGCGATGAACCTCAATTCTTCGTCGATACAAATTGTTGGTCTGATGTGCTTACACGCGCGAAGATCCGCGAATACCCTGGCCAGAACCGTTGTTTGCTCTTCATCGGCGAAAATGGTTTCGATTCCTTGCCTGGAGTGAGCCGGATACGCTGAATCCGCGATCACAAGCCAATTGAGATGCCCGTAAAGTTGTATCCGATCGTTTAGAATCTTTTGCCAGTTTGACTTCATTTGAGAGCCAGTTCCTCGCGTATCACGGACAAATTCTTTTTAGTCATCCACGTCTTCTCTCTGCTCAACAAATCAGTGATCGGCTTGTTGAAAGAGTCTCGGTGCAAAGTCCTGCAGATCGCGCCGCCACGTCTGCCATTCGTGGTCTGTCCCGGGCGACTCATAGAAGACGTGCTGAATGTTCGCTTCTTGGAGTGAAGCGTGCAGTCTCTGGAGTCCCGCACGCATTCTCTCAGGCTCATTTGTCCCTACGCCCATCCAGAGCAAATGCACTTTCTTTGCGAAAGCGGCAGGATCAGCAAATACTCCGTTGTAATCGGTTTTGGGATCCAGTTTCTGATCGCCAAGGACGAGCATCCCGCCCGCTCCACTGAATCCGCCAATGTAGGAAAAGAGATCGAGATGATTGAGCGTGATCTGGAATGTCTGCATGCCTCCCATGGAAAGGCCAGCCATGGCGCGGTGATCGCGATCCGAAAGTGTCCTGAAGGTCGAGTCAATATACGGAATCAGAACCTGAGTCACATCATCTTCAAAGGCTGCTGCCATGTCCTGCATCGCCTTCATCATTTCGGGAGAACCAAAGGGTTTTCCGGTCAGATCGGGCGGGGCCTGGCCCACGCGCCGGGCATAGCCATACGCCATCACGACAATCATTGGCTTGCAGCTTCCTGGCGCGAGCAGATTGTCGAGGATGAAGTTGGCGTTACCTTGCCGAATCCATCCCGTCTCATCTTCGCCGCCGCCGTGCTGCAGATAGAGCACTGGATAGCGGACCTTTGTCTGTGTATCGTAATTGGGCGGCAGATAAACCAGCGCGTGCCGCCAGGTCCCCGTCACCTTCGAGTTGTACCAAACCTCGCGAACCTGGCCATGAGGCACATCCTGAACCAAATAATAGGTGGAGCCTTGCTCTAGCACTTCCACTCCGCTTGCAGGCTTGCCCCCGCCAAAGTACGCATGAGTGTTGGGGTCGCTGACCTCTGCACCGTTAATGATCAGCGTGTAATAGTGAAAACCGGGAACGAGCGGTGGAGTCGTAATCGTCCAGAACCCGTCTGGCTGCTTCACCATATCCAGCTTCGGCCCGCTCCAGAAATTTAACTTCACCTTGGTAGCGTCGGGAGCTTTAACACGAACTTCCACCCTGCCAGCACTGTCCACACGGGGATATTCCGCTCCCCACACGTTAGTTACAGAGGGCTTAAAGTCTCCCGGCTCTTGCGCGCAGCAAAGACTCGCGAAGAAGATCACTACTATTGCAACGTGCTTCATCTCTTTTCGCCTCATTATTTCCGACCGATCTCAGCCGTCTTACACTTCCATGCGGACTTCAGTCGCAGATTCCTGCACCTTTCACACAATAGCGGGGGTACTGACACCGCTTTCGTCACAGGCCAGACCCTCCCCGACGGTATGTCAGCTTGGGCGTCTATTTCCAAGGGGCGTTGCATCCTGAATAAACTCGCAATTCTCTGGCCCGCGGAGTGGGGGTAAATGGGCCCCGCGCACCGGGCCAGCTCGCGCCCGTGCATGCATTTAACACTTCTAAATAATTCTGTTAAGGGGTGTTACGGTGTGAGAGAACCCACATTCGAGTGATATCACGGTACTGTCACGCGAAAGTCTGGCGAAAACGCCTGCGGTTGAAGCCAATTCTCCGACTGAGCTGGTCTCTTTCAACTCGTATGCACTAGATCCCATTTGATTGCGCCAATCAACACGGAGGGTGTAGCCGAGGGGGAAGACCAGGGCTTACTGGCTTACGACCAGTTCCTCTATTTGCCTTCGTCGATGACTTCGATGGCCCTGACTTCGGCGTAATTCACCTTTGGCGAGAAAGAGAGCAGCAGCTTGCCTTGGCCGTTGGGATGCAGCCCATGAAATTCGCGGACCACGGGGTGGAGCGGCCCAGGAGCGGCCTGCACAATATCGAAATCCTTAAGAAGCATGACGCCGTTACAGCTGACATCGAAGACCCTGCAGCCGACACCGTGGCAAAACGCAGCCGGAATCAAAGGAGTGAAGAACGACTCCAGAAAGTGGAGCTTAACTGTGTAGCTTCCCGGTGCCACGGGGATGGCGTAGCTGAAATTGCCGTGCCGCTCCTCGGTGTATAGAGCAGGGATCTTCGGCCCCGTCTCGGGATTTTCGTAGATGTTGGTGCGCCCCTCGATAAAGTAGTTGTCCCCGCTCCAGTGTGTGCCGTCGGTATCTGTAAAATCCGATCGATGAGCGGAAATCCGGATCGGCTTCAGTTTTCCCGGTGTTCCCGGGGTCAGTTCCACAGCACTTACGAAGGGGGGCGCCCCCCAACCTGCAAGAAACTCCAAGTGGAGCTTCCCATCCGCCGCAGGGCTCACATCCTTGAATGCTCGAACATCAACCGCGGCGGAACCGGCGTCGGCGATCGGATCGAATTCCACCAACAACGGATGCCCGTTCAGATTTATTTGAAAATTGCGGCTATTTTGCGCATCCTCCTTGTTTTCCACATCCGGCCGCCGGAGGGGATCGGCGAAATAGAGCCTCAGCTCGTAAACTCCCGGCGACGCTGGAATGTCATAACGAAACTCACGCTGCGATTGCGCGACCGTCATACTCGCTGAGAGAGCCTCCCGCATGCTTCTGAACAGGCCTTCATCCGCTACAGGGGGGAAAAGGTGCTTGAGACCGGCCTGGAGAACGCCTCCCTCGTAGTAACGGTCGGCTTCCCAACGGTGCCCCCATACGTCCACATACGCAGCCCCAGTGTGACCGGCGGCGATACGAACTTCGCCAACCTCGGGGGCTAGCGCAAGCGGTTGGCTCGTCGAGGGCGGTTCCGCCGCGTTCGGCCGGGGCTGAGAAACTGAGCCCGCTGTGACCACCGTGGCTGGGGGGATGGAAGTTCTTGACTCGAAAAACGAGTAGCCAATCCACGCAGCGGCAAGACCCAGCAGCCCCGCTGCGCCAACCAACATCTGTCGCAAACGGCGCGCTTTCTCCTTAGCTAGCTCGGAGATAGCAGGTGATATTACCGGTTCGTTGGCAACATTTTCGAAGACGGGCAGATAATGGCCTTTGGGGATACTGATGACCACCGGCTCGTGCTTGCCCTCATGGGCGAAATGGTGCTCGAGTTTCATCCGAAGCAGCCGGGCTTGCGAGCGTACAATATTGTCTTCGTTCGGGTTGTAGCCGGACTGGCGACCGTATACGTTAATGCCGATTTGCTGTTCCGTTACCTCTTCGGGCTTGTTTTCGAGAGCGCACCGACACACATAGAGGAAGAAAGCCTGAAGCCGCGGTGACTTTTCAAAGGTACTGCTGGAGGCTACGCGGCGCACCAATTCCTCTCGCTGCCCTGCAGCCTCAGCAGGAGTTTCCTTGTCACGTGATACTAGGACGGCCCCTATGTTCATTTGGAGCTAAACTCCGCTGCTCCCCGTCAGCAGTTCTCTCTTAAGAAGGCGTTTTCTCAGCCAATAAAAGTCTGACACTGGCTTTACCCTCGCACTTGGCTGCTCATTTGCGTAAACGTTTCCGCTGATTTTAGACGCATCCTCCCAAGGACGGGAGTCCGTTGTCAAGCCAAAAGAAAACCGGGTGCCTGTGTGATTTGCGTCGTTACTGGATAAGAGCCAAATTCGCTATCTTCCCCCCGAAGAAGAAAGAGGGGTATATCTGAACTTGGTTGGAGATTAAAGGGCCGTTAGCACCGAAATACAGCAATAAGAACAAGGGGATGCTCCGGGGAGGATGTCCCGATGTGGGAAGCGTGCAGCGACTTCCTTGTCCTATACTCCTCCCCCGCCTCTCCCCTGTGGTCTCCTGTTTCGGCGACACCAGAAAATATGTACCAGTTCCAAGATTTTATTCTCCCTTATCCCCCCGCATCGATGGCAGCCGAAATCATGTACCAGTACCATCGTTCTTTCTTGTTTTTCCCCTTTTCGATGTTCCTTAGATAAGTGGGGATTGCCCCCGGATTTTCTAGCCCGGCCTGGAACGCTCAAGAAAGTTCAAGATACTTTCTTACTTTTTCCCGTTTGGATGTTCCTTTAATAAGTAGAGGGGCCCGGCGGAGCAGAGATTTCCTTAGGGGAAGGTAGGCCTGGAGAATTTGGAACGTATCGGTGCGGGACGCACTTTGTTTCTTACTTTTTCCGTTTTCAAAGCCTCTTTAATAGTAGAGGGCTCGATGACATCAAAAGCTTTCCTTCGCCATTTTCCAGTGAGAGAGGGTTACGGGTCCATGAAAGACACAGGTCACCTTAGCCGTCACCGTCGCGTTCACCTGGGCGATCGAGCAACTGCCCAGAGGACAGAAAGTTACGAATGGCGCGACATTCAGTTTGGACGCGGACAAGACACACAGATGGGCTGGAGGACCCCACCAGTTATTGAATGTTGATGAAGTGCGGCGTCTCATTGCCGCGTGTGCAGAACCAACCAGGACCATCGTTTTGCTTGCCACCTTGACTGGACTGCGGATTGGGGAAATCCTGGCATTGCGGTGGAAACGCATAAAATTCATCAGGCAGACGCTGGTTGTCGCGGAGACTTGCTGCTTGGGGCGGTTTGGTACACCAAAGACCCGTGCTAGCAGGAGGGAGGTCCCGCTGTCCCCTGCGGTTGCAGAAGCATTGAAAGCCCATTTCTCTATTTCTGCAGATCGCAACGCCGAGGCTTTGGTATTCGCCACTCGCAACGGCGGTCCCTTAGCATCCAACAATTGACGGAACAGGGGATTACGATCAGCATGCAAGCGTGCTGGGCTCCCAAGGTTGAGTTGGCATGCACTTCACCACACCCACGGGACGCTCTTGCATGTCCAAGGAACTCCCCTAGATGTCGCACGGGCCCAACTTGGGCATTCAGACTTGGCAACAACTCTCCAGGTGTATACACACGCCAGCGTGATTGAGCAGCGTGAGTCTGTGAACCCCCTCGAGAGGCAATTGTTCCCAAGTGTTCAAAAAAACGTCGTAGGAAGTGGCAGTACAGAAGAGGCGGCTTCGCCAATCAATTGATTTTTCGAGATTAAGTGGCGCGCCCAGGGAGATTCGAACTCCCGACCTCTTGCTTCGGAGGCAAGCGCTCTATCCAGCTGAGCTACGGGCGCGCCGTTGAACTACATTTCCAATTCTAGCGTGTCCCTTTGCACCGCGCCAGTGGCCTGACGCAACGTTCATCCGCCTGCCGGCGCAATTCCCTGCTTCGCTATCCTTTCGAGCGAATCTTGATATCGTGGGCCAGTTTCTCAATCTCTTCCGCTTTCTTGACCAGATTCAACGAAAGCACTTTCGTCGAATCCGTCTTGTCGGCCTCGGCCTTCAGCTCCGTAACCAGTTCATAGAGTTGCTCAACTTTCTTATGAAGATCCTTCTCGTTCGCTTCCATGAAGGCTTTTTCCGACGAGGGCTGTTTGGGATCTGGTGGGTTTGGCGCCCCTCCAGTTAGGCCCGGGGGTAAGGGATTCGGACTCTGCCCGAGCGCCAGGGCCCCGGCTAACCCCGTCGCCGCTCCTGCCGTGAGCAACTCTCCCAAAAACAAGCGTCGTGTCTTCATTGAAGTTCCTCCTGCCTCCGCCACCCTTTCCGAACACGCCCCTCACTGCAACACATCCCTAGCAATGCTATACTCCCCCTCCGACAACCCATATGTCCAGTCTGCTGACGCATCTTCCCGAATTTACGCTCGCCCATCTGTTTCATCTCATTCTCATCTTTGTCGTTGCCCTTATTGTGAACCGGCTGTTGCGCGTGGCCACCAACCTGATCGTCAAACCAGCGGCCACACCAACACGCGCCGCGCAGGCGAGAGAGCAACAGACCCGCACGCTCTCCGGAATCGTCTATAGCACGGGTAGCAAGATTGTCTGGGCCGTGGCACTGCTCACCGCCGCGGAGGAGATCGGCATAAACGTCTTTCCCGTGGCTGCGCTCGCTGGCCTGGCTACTCTGGCCATTGGTCTTGGCGCTCAAAATTTCATTCGCGACATCATCACCGGTTTCCACATCATCCTCGAAGACCAGTTCGTCGTTGGCGACACCATCCAGGTTGGAGATACGCAGGGCCGCGTCGAGCATCTTTCCTTGCGCCGCACCGTCGTGCGCGATTCGCGCGGCGCTCTGGTGACCATTTCCAATGGAGAAATCCGCACTCTCGCGAACCTCAGCCGCGATTGGTCACAAACCTTTGTTGATGTTGCCGTCTCTCCCAATATGCCCCAGGAAAAACTGCTGCAACTTCTTGATGCCGCGGCTGCAGCGTTGCGCAGTGATCCATCATGGTCCCAAGCCCTCGTGGATGGCCCCCGAATCCTCGGCCTGCAATCGTTCGATCAATCGGCCTCCACCGTGCGGCTCCAGGTGCGTACCGCGCCTTCCCGCCATGAAGATGTAGCCCGCGAGTTGCGCCGCCGCATCCAATTGGAGTTCCAGCGGCAGGGTTTCCCCCTGTACAATGTCCAGCGCGTCGAGTTGGTGCACCCTGCCTCTTCGCAGGATTCCCCGCCGCCGGCTCACTCCGCATGAAATAAAGGAGAATCTCCCATGGCCCAGATCACCTATGACGAAGTCAACCTCATGCTGCGGCTGTACGATCTGCGACGCGAACCCCGGCTGCGCGAGGCGCGCGCCTGGTTCGTTGAGCATTTTCATGCGGCCACGCCGGAAGAGCTGATGCAGCGATATCCGCAGGGCAGCCAGGAAAACACGTATATCCGCATGGTCATAAGCTACTGGGATATGGTCGCCAGTATTGTCAACCGTGGCATGATCAACGACGAACTCTTTTTTGAAAGTAACGGTGAAATCTGGGTGGTCTGGGATCGCATGCGCTCGATCGTGCCCACCTGGCGCGCCGCCTTTAAGAATCCACTTCTCTTTTCCGCCATTGAAGAGGCTTGCGCGCGGCTCGAAGCATGGCGCGAACGGCGGGCCCCCGGTTCCACCTCCGCCATGCGCCAAATGATGGAAGGGAGCCGCGGCAAGGCCAAGTGACCAGCGGCCCCGCAAGCCCCGGCCCCTATCTATTTGTGAGTAACCAGGAGAGGGCTTTCTGCCGGCGCCGGTTCATCCTCCCGGCCTAGAATTCCTGGTTTCGCCAAACGCACGCAATTCCTGCCAGACTTTTTCGCATCGTAAAGCGCCATATCGGCGGCATGAAGGATCTCGTCGGCATCGCGATTGGGAAAATCAGTGGATAGCGCCACTCCCACGCTGATTGTGACCTTTATCGATTTCGTTGCCAGCAGGATGGGCCTTGCTGACACTGTGTTCCTCAGATTTTCCGCCCTCGACACCGAGCTTGCTGGATCGCACTTGTTCAAGACCACCAGGAATTCTTCCCCCCCATAACGCCCCACCATGTCATACGACCGCACCGACGTGTGCAGCCGCCGCGCCACTTCCCGCAAAACATCGTCTCCTGCCGCATGCCCGTGCTCGTCATTCACGGCCTTGAAGTGGTCGATATCGCACATCATTACGGCACTGGAGCACTTTTCACGCCGCGAGCGCACCACCTCGCGGGACAAAAGCTCCACGATCACGCCGCGGTTCCACAGCGACGTCAACACGTCGTGTGTGGCCTGGAATCTCATGCTCTCGCGCGCCTCCACTAGGCGATCTTCCAGTTCCAGGATGCGCTCCCCGGCGCGCAGCCTGGCTTTCAATTCATCGGTGTCGTAAGGCTTCGTGAGATAGTCGTCCGCGCCAGACTCAAGTCCCTGCACGATATCCTGCTTGGTTTCGCGGGAGGACAACAGGATCAGGTACGTGTAGGCATGCTCCTTCCGCCGCCGAACTTCCCGGCACACTTCGATGCCATCTCTTCCAGGCATAATCCAATCCAGGAGCGCCAGCCGCGGCGGGTCTTCTTTGCTTAATTCCGCCAGTGCGCGGCAGCCATCTTCCACGGCCGTCACTTCATAGCCCGCCCGTTGCAGCGTTCTTTGCAACAGCGTCCGGGAGAGCGAGTCGTCTTCCGCTACCAGAATCTTCATGCGCCTACCTCCGCCAGATGCGTTTCCACCTCTGCCATGATTCCCGCCAAGGAATGCTCCAGTTGATTCAGAAGCGCCTGTGCCTCAGCCCTTGCCCCGAGTCGCGCGGCCGTCTCCAGTGCTGCCGCTGTTTCCGCGGCCACGTTCATTGACAGATTTCTCAGCATGCCCTTAAGGGTGTGCCCCGCACGCGACAATTCCGCCAGGTCTTCTCGCACCAGGGCCTCGCGGGCTTTCCGCAGATTCGCCTGGCTGTCATCGCGGAAGATCTGCAACAACTCCCGGAAAAAGTCCTGGTCGCCTTCCAGCCGCTCCAGCAATTCCTTCACGTTCCACTCGTTTTCCGAACGCGCGATCCGGTCTGGAGACTCCCCGTCAGCTTCTGCGGGTGCGTTTTGTGCCGTCACGCGATCAATCTCTTTGCGCAGCACTTCCCGCCGTATCGGTTTTGTCACATAGCCGTCCATACCAGCCTCCAAGCATCGTTTTTCGTCCTGCGTGGCCGCATGCGCGGTCATCGCAAGGATTGGCACGTGCCGCCTTGAATGTTCTTCGCTTTTTCGGATTTTGCGTGTTGCTTCCAAGCCGCCCATCACGGGCATTTGCAAGTCCATCAGGACCAAGTCAAACCGGGCCGCGCGCAATACCTCACAAGCTTCCTGGCCGTTGTTCGCCACCTCGATCTGGTGCCCCATCTTCTCCAGCAAGCGCACGCCGAGCTTCTGATTCACGATGTTGTCTTCCACCAGCAGAATCCGGCAATGCCTCCCCGCGGTCTCCATCTGCGGCTCTTTGCTCTTCCGGATCTCCGGCTCTCCCGGCGATAGGGCTGTGCGCAAGCTTTCCCACAGCGCCCGTCGGCGCAGGGGCTTGCCCAGTTGACGAAATATCCCGCATCCCGCGGCCCGGGGATCCTCCAGCATCGTTGGCGCGGAGGACATTATCAGAATCGCTGTGGCTTCTCGCGGAGCATAGACGCGGATTTCCCTCGCCACTTCATATCCATCGGCTCCGCGCAGGTTCTGATTTAACAAAACGGCGCGGTATTGCTGATTTTTTTCTTTCTGCCCGGCCAGCAGCCCGCGGGCTTCCTCCACGCTTCCGGCTACTTCCACGTCCAGACCCCAGCGTGTCATCAGCCAGGTCAGCAATTCCTGATCCTCTTTCTTTTCCTCCACCACCAGGATCTTCACTCGCGGCAGCTTGCCGTGCTCCTCATTCCCTCGCACTCCCCCGGCGGCAGTTTTCAGCTTTATTGTGAAAAAGAAGCGGCTCCCTTTTCCCTCCGCGCTTTCCACCTCGATCTCTCCGCCCATCATCCGCACCAACCTCGCGGAAATCGATAATCCCAGCCCTGTCCCTCCAAATTGCCGCGTGACGGAAGTATCCGACTGCTGAAACGCTTCGAAAATCTTGCCCTGACTTTCCAGCGGTATCCCCACGCCTGAATCCCTAACCTCGAACCGTACCACCGCCGTTTCTTCTTCGCACTTGAGGCACTCGACCACCAACAACACATCTCCTTCTTCCGTAAACTTCACCGCATTCCCCAGCAGATTGATCAGAATCTGCCGTAATCTCGTGGGGTCCCCCTGCACCATTTCCGGCAATTCGCCTTTTACCAACCACCCCAGTTCCACGCCCTTTTGCTGTGCGCGCACGGTCACCGGTTGCAGCGCATTCTCCATGCAGTCCAGAATCGCAAACGGCACGCTCTCCAACTCCGACCTGCCCGTCTCGATTTTGGAAAAATCCAGTACATCTTCGATGATCTCCAGCAGCGACTCCGCGCACCCTCTCACCATCTCCAGGTATTCGTGTTGCTGCCCGTTCAGAGGAGTTTCCAATGCCAGTTCCGTCATCCCCAAAATCCCGTTCATCGGCGTCCGGATTTCATGGCTCATATTCGCCAGAAACTGGCTTTTCGCTTCATTCGCTGATTCCGCGGCCTGTTTCGCTTCCAGCAGGCGCTGTTCGGCTGACCTTCTTTTGGTGATGTCTTCAATTACCCCCACGAACCCAATCAAGTTGCCGTCCGGACCATGTAATGCCCGCGATCCCCAATAAACCCAGTTGGTATTTCCGTCAGGAGTCAGAAACCGCGTTTCGTCCTGCAACTCAATTCCCATATCCGCCGCGGATTTCCATAGCCGTTCCGTCTGCCTCCGTTCGTCCGGGTGTACCGCTTCCAGCCAGCCAAAGCCAAGAGCGGATTCCGCCGCGCGGCCGGTCATTTCGCTCCATCTTTGGTTTACGTAAACCCAACGGCCCTCGGGGTCGGCACGGAAGATGCCGATGGGGGCCGCGGAACTCAGCAACCGGAATAACTCTTCACTTTCGCGAATGGATTTTTCCGCTTCGACGCGCTGCGAGTTATCCACGTAGATTGCAAGGAATCCCTCGCCTTTTCCCTCAAGGATTAAAGGCGCACCGAACACTTCAACGTCGATCTCTTTGTCATCCTTCTTCTTGCGATGCACCATGTAGTGCACGACGCGCCCTCTCTCAAGAAGTTTGTCTACGGGAGTCCAATTCTCCCGCATCGCTGGGGTGAGCAGAAGGTCGGGCAAGGACTTCCCAGTGAGTTCCTCTTCGGTGTAGCCAAACATTTTTCGGAATGCCGGATTGCTCAGACGGATGATGCCTTCTTTGGTCCCGGAGATAATTCCCACTGGCGCTGCTTCGTTTAGTGCGCGGAACAGTTCCTCGCTTTCTCTCGAGCACAACTGGGCACGTCGACGCTCCACGATCTCTTGTTCCAGGGCCATGGTGCGCTCGCTTACCCGTGCTTCCAGTTGATCTCGCGTTTCGCGAAGTTCCTGGTCGCGGCTTTCGATCACCGCCAGCATGTGGTCGAATGCGTTCCCGAGTTGCCCAAGTTCCGGCTCCTGCAATACCGGCGCCCGCAGCGAGTAATTCTTTTCTTCCGCTATACGGCCCGCGACATTCGAGAGTTGCCGGATCGGCTCAAGAATCGATCGCTGCTGGAGTAGCGTCAGAAAGTACACCACCAACAGTGTCGCCCCCAGAACCGGTATCGCCAGCACCACAGTCCGCCATCTCGCTTCTTTCAGGTCGGCTAGTCCAGCCTCCAAATACAGCGTCCCCAATTCGCGCCCATCCAGCCGGATGGGCTGGACGATTCCCACATAGTCCGCGTCCCAGCGAATACCTTCCACCTGGGCTGCCACCCTCTTGTTCGCGCTTCCCGAATAATTTCTCCGCCTGTACTCGGCAAAGACTTTCCCATCCGGCAAGAACAAAATGCCCTCGCGGATGTCGTCTTTTGTTTGCAGCGCATGCAATACTCGCTCACCTTCGGCTGCATCGGCGAAAACGAGAGCAGCTGTACTGTTCATTCCGACGATGTCTCCCGCAGCCTGCAGGTCCTGCACCTTATTTTCACGTGCAAGATGTTCGTTATAGACGAGGTACACCGATAGCGCGAACACCATGCCGGCGCTGCTGCTGATCATCGTTAACAGCAGCAGCCGGCGCCTCAACGAGATTTTCTGCCAACCCTTCATCTCAGCCGCCAGGTGCTCCGTGCTCCGTAACCACTCGCTTCGCCAACGCGAGCAGCCGCGCGTCCATTTTCAGATTTGCCTTACGGGCTGCCACCAGGTTCACATCAATTTGCAGCTTGTCATTTTCAAAACTGAATTCCATGATTCCGCCGGCTTCCAGAAAACCTTTCGTCTCCCCGATGGTCAGCACACTTTTTCCATTCAACGCTTCGAGCAATTTGACATAGCGTGCCGTTTCAGACCGGCTGAAAAAAATCAGTTCGCATCCTTCCAATTCCTGCTCATTATGGGTCCAGCGCAGTTCGATCTTTCGTCCCCCGACGGTTGCGATCTGGATCTCCGAAGCGAGTTTTGTACCGAACCGGTAGTCTCCCATCGTGCAGAATTGAAAAGCCGTCTTGCGGTCTTTCGATTCACTCGCCGGCCATTCCACAAATCTCGGGATCTTCCCCAGGTACGCCGCTTTCATTTGGTATTCCAGCGGGAGGGTCTGGCCAAGTTCCAGGTTGGGGAACGCGAAAGCAACGCACACTGCGAGCGCCCATCGGGCCAGCCGCCTGCCTCCAGTCCGACGCAAACCTCGCCGTGTCTCCTTACGTCCCCCCATAACCTTTCTTCATCTCCGCGCGCCGCGCCTTTCCAGGCGGACTACACCCCTCCTCAAACTCCTTGTCCAATGTGCAAGGCACACACCACTTCAACGGCCAATCAGGCATTTGGCTTAGGGAAATACACGACTTGTGGGGTTAGAGATTTCTAGGGATGGAAAGACGTATCGTTCCGGAACACTTCAGCGCTTTTCGATTCACTTCCGCGCAGCTTCTTCCGCTGCGGCACTCTTCTATTTTTCTCAACAGAGCCAGGTACAACTGCACGCCGGTCTAGGCCGGACTGTGTCTGTGACGATAGTGAATCTCGGATAGGCTTGTCAGCCGTTCGGCGGCGCTTTCCGGAGTGATGTCACGCTGGGGCGTCGCCAGCATTTCATAGCCGACCATGAACTTGCGCACCGTTGCCGAGCGCAACAGGGGCGGATAGTAATGAGCATGAAAATGGCACTCCGGGTGCCCCACACCATTGCAAGGCCGTTGATGAAACCCCATCGAGTAGGGAAACGATGTCTCGAACAGATTGTCGTAGCGGATGGTGATCTTCTGGAGAATATCGGCGAGGAGTTCGCGCTCTTCCGACGACAGTTCGTGCATGGTTGCAACATGCCGCTTGCTCAGCAGCAGAGTTTCAAACGGCCATACCGCCCAAAAAGGAACGACCACGCCAAAGGCGTCGTTCTGGCAGACGACTCGCTCGTTCTTGCCGAGTTCCAGCTTGAGATAGTCACACAAAAGGCAGGATCTCTTTTCGCTGCTGTACGCCTCGAATGAAGAGATTTCCCTGTCGGGGATATTGGGCAGTGTGGCGTTCGCCCAAATCTGGCAATGCGGGTGCGGGTTGCTGGCTCCCATCAACGCCCCGCGATTCTCGAAGATCTGAATATGGCGAACCCAAGGAATGGCTTCCAATTGTTGAAACTGCTCCGCCCACACATCAATGACTTGGCGAATTTCTCCGCGCGACATCTCCGGAATGGTTAGGTCATGCCGCGGGGAAAAACAGACCACGCGGCAGATCCCCGCTTCAGACTTGGCAATGAGGAGGTTCGCTTGATTCAGTTCGACCGGGGGCGTATCCGGGAGCAAAGCCGCGAAGTCATTGTCGAACGCGAATGTGGAGGTGTATTGCGGGTTGCGCGCGCCTCCTGCGCGCTCGTTTCCAGGACAAAGGTAGCAAGCAGGATCGTAGGCAACCGAATTTGCTGCGGCGTCCTTGTCAACCCTTCCAAGCCATGGCCGCTGCGTCCGGTGCGGGGAAACCAGCACCCATTCGCGAATCAGCGGGTTAAACCGCCGGTGTGGGCGCTGCGCGAACTCAAAATCACTCATGCAAATCCCCATTGGGTTCAGTCATTCTGAACGCTGGTTTCCTATGCTCCCGTTGCGATTTTCTCAGCGCCCTGGGAAGCTTCACAAACATATATGTTCGGCGCCAGCCCGGTTGCCGCTTCGTATTCCTGCGCAACATGCCTGCGAAACTCTTCGCTATCGGCCGCCTTCACCAGATTGATGGTGCAGCCTCCGAAACCACCGCCGGTCATCCGGGCGCCAAAAACGCCCTTCTGCTTCGTGGCGAGATCCACCATGATGTCCAGTTCCCGGCAACTGACTTCATAATCATCGCGAAGACTGCCATGGGATTCCGCCATTAGTTGACGCAACGCTTCGATCTGCCCGGCCTCCAGCGCAGCAACGGCCTGCAGCACGCGGGCGTTTTCGCTTACCACATGCCTGCAACGTCGAAAAACGGTTTCGCTCAGCAGGCCGCGATTGCGTTCAAGATCATCCAGCGTAACATCTCGCAGCGCGCGAATACCCGGGAGGGCCTTGGATAACAACCGCACAGCTTCTTCGCATTGCGCCCGGCGCACATTGTATTCACTCCCTCCAAGCTTGTGCTGCACCATGGTATTGCAAATCACCATGTGAACTTCGGACGGAAGTCGCAGGAGGCGGTATTCAAGCGAGCGGCAGTCGAGAAGGAGTGCGCTTCCCACCCTCCCATGACAGGAGATAAATTGATCCATAATCCCGCAATGCGCACCCACAAATTCATTTTCGGCTTTTTGGCAGAGTAGCGCGGCCTTCGTCGCTTCAAAAGGATGATGCGCCAGATCCAGGAGTGCGTACGCGGTGGACACTTCGACGGACGCCGAGGAACTGAGCCCCGCGCCGAGCGGCACTTCTCCCAAAAGATAAAGATTGGCTCCTTGCAGGTGGTAGCCTGCCTTTTCAAGCGCCCAGGCTACTCCCAGCGGATAGTCGGCCCATTTCCCCGTGGCATGGACCTTCAGCGTGTCGAGATCCGCCTCGACGGATTCATCGTAATTTTCGGAATAAATATTTATCTTACGGTCATTCCGGCCGCCGATGGATACCCAACAGGAGAACCCGATGGTGGCCGGTAAAACAAACCCATCGTTGTAATCGGTATGCTCACCGATCAGGTTCACACGCCCCGGCGCACGGTACACGCTCGCGGGCCCGCCGAAGCGGGAATTAAATTTCGTGAGGAGGCTGCGGATCTTATCCATAGGGACTCTCATTCTCTTAACGTACCGGAATCGACCAGCCAAATCATATTGTAAACGATTACATCAACGGGACGCGCGTCTTTTCGTGACACAATAGTCGGCCATACCCCGTCATTGCCGAGGCTACTTCCCATCCTGCCTGGCCCTTATTCCTTGCTCTTCCCCGTCGATCCCCGGACGACCAAGTGCGTTTCGACATTAAACTCGCGTCCCAGTTTGCTTTTATCGGCCAACACGGTTACCAGTGCATCCAGCGCTTTCTCAGCCAATTCCAGGCGTGACAATCGGACTGTCGTCAACGCTGGCTGCGTGTACAGGCTGAAATCGATGTCATCATAGCCGATGACGGAAATGTCGTCGGGAACGCGGAGTCCTGCGCTATAGATTGCCCGCAACGCGCCAATTGCCGTCAGATCGTTGGAAGCCAGGACAGCTGTCGGTTTATTACCCAGGGCCAGGAGCCGCCACATCGCCGATTCTCCACCATCGATCTTGTGGTTTCCGGCTTCAATCAATCCCTCGTTGACAAGAAGTCCGTGATGCCCAAGCCATTTCATAAACGCCGCCCTGCGAATCTGCGCCGAGCGTAATTCCATGGGGCCACTGATAAAACCGATCCTCGTGTGGCCCAGATGAAAGAGGTGTTCGATGGCTTCGTGAATTCCCATCTCATAATTCACTTTGATATTGCTGATCCGTTCGCGAACTGTGCCGGTATCAAGGAATACGATGGGGAGCCGGCGCTCCTCGAGTTGCGCGATCAATCCTCTTTCCATTTCTGAAGTGAAGATGGCCACACCGTCCACACTGCGTTCCAGCATTCGCCGGACGCAATGCGCCATGCGGCCGGGATCGTAGCTGGTGTTTCCCACGATGACGTCGAGACCATACTTCAAAGCCATCTGTTCGAAGCTTTTTACCAAGTCCGGAAAGAAAGGATTCGTAATGTCAGAGATGATCAAGCCCAGCAGATTCGTGCGGCCGGAAACCAGGGCGCGCGCGTTGGTGTTCGGATGGTAGCCAAGAGCGCGAATCACCTTCCAGACGCGTTCCGCGGTTTCAGGCCGGACTGCCCCCGACTCATTGATTGTCCGCGAAACAGTCGCTGTGGAAACTCTCGCGCGCTTGGCAACTTCAGATATGTTCATCACTTTTCCGAGATTACTTGCAGTCCTAATTGATCATACAATGCCGCCCATCATTCCCCTATATCCGGCGGGAGCGAACACACCCGGCCAAGACGTGCGAAGGCCTGGCGGAGGACACCGCGAGTACCTCCGCTTGACCAGCAAATTGAACCACTGGTTCTGGGCCACCTTGTTCCCCATCCCTGCCTGCTCTTTGGTATGATGCCAACTCTTCGCGAATGCCAAATTCGCGATTAGAGTCCGCTCATAGGAAGCCAGCGCCAAAAAGACGGATGTATGTTGAAGTTAAAGGAGTCATTCATGGCAAAAGGAGTCCTGACTGACGACGAGGCTAAGCATTACCATCGGGACGGTTTTGTCCTGATCCGTTCCCTGTTCGATTCCCGGGAAATTGGTCTCCTGCAACGCGCGGCAAAGGAAGACAAAGCGCTGGATGATCACGGCTTCGGCAGAGCGGATGGCGAAGGCGGTGTTGTCCGCCTGGCCCTGTGGAATCACCCCGGCGACACGATCTACGGCATGTTCGCTCGCTGCAACACCATTGTCGATTCCTGCGAAAAGCTCCTTGAAGGCGAGGTCTATCACTATCACTCCAAGATGATCATGAAAGAACCCCGCATCGGCGGAGCGTGGGCCTGGCACCAGGATTACGGCTACTGGTACCAGAACGGCGTGCTCTTTCCTTTGTTGACCAGCGTTTTTATCGCCGTCGACCGCGCCACCAGGCAAAACGGCTGTTTACAGGTCATCGCCCGCTCCCACCAACTTGGACGGATTGACCACCAACTGACTGGTGAACAGGCCGGCGCGGACAAGGACAGAGTGAACGAAATTCTTAAGGTGCTGCCGTTGGTCCACGTCGAAATGGAGCCGGGCGACGCTCTGTTCTTTCATCCCAATCTGTTGCATCGCAGCGATCAGAATCGCTCCGAAAACGCCCGGTGGTCCATGATTTGCTGTTACAACGCCGCCAGAAACAATCCCTATAAAGAAACGCATCATCCGCGATACACGCCGCTCAAGAAAGTGCCGGACTCCGCCATTCTCGAAGCTGGGAAAACGCGGTTTTCGGACGAGGGAGGTAATGTCTCCTGGCTCGATCCGAATCGAGATGCAAGCGCCACAAGCCTGGAGAAGAACCATTCGTGAGGACCTGCGCCGTGCGGCTTCTGCAATCTTGAAAGACTCCGAGCAGCCTTCCTCTGTGGCCGCATCAGCAATAAAAACCCATATAAACATTGCATTTTTAGGTGTATAAGTTTAGGAGGTGAGGAACGGATTCAAGGACAGGTAACTTCGAGATGTAAGCGATTGCACTCTCCGCCGACAGCATAAGTGTAGCGCGAGGACTTGTTGCTGTTCCTCTCCCGCTCCATCTGGGGACGCTCCCCCCGCTCGCTGCGTCTGCCAATTCTTCGGTCTTCGCCCACAAGGAGCTCAGTTCCTATGCCTCCGCTTACAGCAAACCGCCGCGACGTCCTATTAAGCGCCATCAATCATGAGGATAGCGGTCGCGTGCCCATCGACTTTGGCAGCACCGGTGTAACAGGCATTCACGCCAGTTGCGTGGCGGCTTTGCGCGAACACTACGGTCTCGAAAAGCGCCCTGTAAAGATTCACGAGCCCTTTCAAATGCTGGCTCTGGTGGAAGAGGATCTGCAAAACGCCATGGGAATTGACGTCACGGGCGTCTTTGCGCGCAAAACCATGTTCGGCTTCCCCATCGACCAGGGTTGGAAGCCCTGGAAATTCAACGGCCTCGACGTCCAGATTCCCCTGGATTTCAACGTCACGATTGCTCCCAACGGCGACACGCTGATCTACCCGGAGGGCGACATGTCCGTGCCTCCCAGCGGACGTATGCCCCAGGGCGGCTACTTCTTCGACGCCATCATCCGCCAGAAACCTATCGAAGAAAGCAAGCTGAATCCGGAAGACAATATGGAAGAGTTTAAGCCGGTCACGGAACAGGACGTCACCTGGCTCGCAAAATCCGCGAAAGTCGCGCGCGCATCTGGCCGCGCCGTGCTGGCGGGATTTGGCGGCACCGCACTCGGCGACATCGCCCTGGTGCCCGCACCATTTCTGAAGGACCCCAAGGGGATCCGCGACGTCGCCGAATGGTATATGTCCACGCGCAGCCGCCGCGGCTACATCCATGAGATCTTCGAGCGCGAGTGCACGGTCGCCATTGGCAACCTGCAGCGGATTCATGCCGCGGTGGGCGACGATGTGGACGCCGTCTTCACTTGCGGGACAGACCTGGGCACGCAGACTTCCGCGTTCTGTTCCGTCCCCACGTTTCGCGAACTGTATTTCCCTTATTACAAACAGCTCAACGACTGGATTCATCGCAATACGAAATGGAAAGTCTTCAAGCACTCCTGCGGCTCCGTTGAACGTTTCATCGATTCCTTCATCGAGTGTGGGATTGACATCTTGAATCCCGTGCAGTGCTCGGCAACGGGAATGGAAGCCGAGCATTTGAAGGAACGCTATGGCAGCCGCATTGTCTTCTGGGGCGGCGGCGTGGACACGCAAAAGGTGCTGCCCTTCGGCACCCCGGCGGAGATTCGCGAGCAAGTGCTGGAGCGCTGCGAAGTTTTCTCAAAGCATGGTGGTTTTGTGTTTTGCACGATTCACAATGTGCAGGCGTGCACGCCCGTGGAAAACATCGCGGCGATGCTCAATGCCGTGCATGAGTTCAATGGCGTCCCCGCAGGCAGCCATTGAATCCTCATAAGCCTCCCCGGAAATGAAAGGAGATCGGGAAACGAACATGAATGAGCTATCCAATCTTTACGAAGCGATCTTGAACGGTGACAACGCCACGGCTTCAGAGGTCACGAAAGCCGCAATCGCCGCAGGCACGGATCCGGGCAGCCTTGTAACGAACTACATGATCCCGGCCATGGACGAGGTGGGCCGCCGCTTCGAGAGTGAAGAGTATTTCGTCCCGGATCTGCTCCTCTCCGGCAGAGCCATGAAAGCGGCCCTCGATATCCTCCGGCCATTGTTAGCAGCCACCGGCGCCCAACCGGCGGGGCGCGTGGTGATCGGCACCGTCAAAGGCGACCTGCATGACATCGGCAAGAATCTGGTGGCGGCGATGTTGGAAGGCGGCGGCTTTGAAGTGACGGATCTCGGCACGGACGTCGCTCCGGAAAAGTTTGTCGAGGCCATTTCAACGAAGAACGCCAATCTGATCTGCTTGTCCGCTCTGTTGACGGTCACGATGACCGGCATGCGCACGACGGTTGAAGCGCTCAAAAGCGCCGGTGTCCGCGATCGCGTAAAGGTGATGATTGGCGGGGCTCCCGTCACAGCGCAGTACGCCCGCGAAATCGGCGCCGATGGCTACAGCGAAAACGCCAGCGCCGCAGTGGCCCTGGCGCGTCGCCTGGCCAAAGAGGCACCGCATGCCTGAGCCGAATCTTGTGTTCCCGGACGCTTGCGGCTCCCGATGCCCAAGAGTTTGACGCGCCACCACGGCCGCGGCCAGCCCCACTTCATCTCGCTCAGTTTCTGGCGGTCACAGGATGTGGTTTGTGCGATTGCGCATAGTCCCGCAACGCAAACATGTTGGCCGCTGGCGTATCGCGCGGCACTTCGCAACCAGCTCCGATGATGTACTTTTCTCCGGTGTCCTGGTGGCACTTGGCGACGGCTGCCGTCACTTCGCTCGCAGTACCATTGCGCATGTATTTCACGGTGTCCACATTCCCCAACATCACCTGCCCTGGCATTTTCGCCCTGGCTTCGGCCATTGGCACCATGGAATCCAGGTCCACAATGTCGTATCCAAGCTCGCCTCTGCCCTTCAAAATCGCGCGCGTTTTTCCGCAGATGTGCGAACGCGTACGCAAGCCCATGGCCTTCAGCCCGTCCACCAGTTTTTTCTGGGCCGGAAAAATAAATTCAGCGAAAATAGCCGGGCCAACCAGGGATGTAGCCGGGTCACCCACTCCCATCAACTCCGCTCCCGCTTCCATCTGCGCCCTGGCGAAGCGCAGTTCCATCTCCACCACAAACTCCAGAAGATCACGAACGAACGCGGGATCGTCATAGAAGTCCAGCATTAGGGTGTTGATGCCGCGCAGGTTCGCCGCCTGGCCGCATGGACCTTCAATCCAACCTTCGACGATTTTCTCTCCGGCTATCTTTTCCTTCAGCAGCGCGGCCGCCTTCACGCGGTCGTGCATGCGCCCGCCGCCGAGCGGATCGGGAAATTTGAGGCTCGCCAGAATCTTCTTGTCGGCCAGAAAGGCTTGCGCTTCATCCGCGACAGGCGGTTGATCATCAAAGAATCGTACGTTGGCGCCAAGATCGGCCGCTTCGCGCGCTGGATCGGAGATGCAAGACACCTGGTCGATTCCGAACTTCTCGGCGGTGCGCAATTGGGCTTCGACGAGCACCCGATAATCGCTGATGTAGCGGCCATACTTCACGCCGATCTGATCCGCGGCAAACATCATGGTGATCGGCATCAGCGGGACACGATCCGGCGTGCGGTTGTCAATAATCGCCAAAACTCGTTCGCGGCTGTTCATTGGACTCCATCCCCTTCTGGAACGATATGGCACTGAGAAAAACGAGAGATGCTTCGCAGCGCTCAATCCACCAGTTCGCGCTCGATTTGCTCCAGAGTCTTGCCCTTCGTTTCCGGAAGTTTGAACCAGATAAAGAAAAATCCCAGGCAGCAGACCCCGGCATACACCCAGAAACATTTTGCTAATCCAAGTTTTTGATACATCACGGGAAAAGTTTGCGATAGCACGAAGTTTCCCAGCCAGAGCGAAACCACCGAAACAGACATCGCGCCCCCGCGAATGCGGTTCGGAAAAATCTCCGACAGGATGACCCAGGTGATAGGCGCCAGCGAGTAGCAGTAACACGCGATGGCGGCAATCACCAGAACCACGGGGACCAGACCTTTCATGTTTTCGTGATAGGCCCAGCCCGTGGCCAGGTAGATCAACGTCAACCCGAACGCGCCGCTCAACATCAGCACGCGCCGCCCCCAGCGATCCACCGTGCCGATAGCTACAAACGTCATCAGCACACCAACCACACCGGTAATCACAATGCTGAACAAAATGCCGGAAACGGCGTAGCCCGCACCCGCAAAAATACGCGCGCCGTATTGATAAATCACATTAATGCCGCACCATTGCTGGAAAACCGCGAGCACGACGCCCAGCAGCAGAATCTTCAGCATCCTGGGCCCAAGCAGTTCGCGAAAATCCACCTTGTCGACTTCATTCACCAGCGTGTCATCAATCTCTTTCACGGAGCGCTCCGCATACGGCGGTCCGCCGATTTTGGTCAGCACCCGCCGCGACTTTTCGGAGCGCCCTTTCTTCGCTAGCCAGCGTGGGCTTTCCGGCACGAAAAACATGCCAATGAAAAAAACAACCGCGGGCAGCGCCGTCACGCCGAACATCCATCGCCAGCCCGTCTGCACATTCCAGGAATCAAACAATATCCGGTCGATCGTCGTGCCGGGCGCCGTCGGCTGCGCGATCAGCCAATTAACGATTTGCGCCGACATCACTCCCAGCGCGATGGTCAGTTGATTGACGGACACCAGCCTCCCTCGCATGCTCGCTGGCGCCACCTCCGCGATGTACAGCGGAGACAAACTGGAAGCAATGCCGATGGCCACGCCGCCTAACAGACGGTTCACGATGAAAAACAAAAAAGTGGGCGAGAGGCCCGTGCCGATGGACGTCACAACGAAAAGGAGCCCGGACGCAATGAGCAGAGGCTTGCGCCCAAATTTATCGCTCAAACCACCGGCAAACATCGCCCCGGTCAACGCTCCTATCAAAGCGCTGCTCATTGCCCAGCCGATTTGCAGCGCGCTCACCAGATGAAAATATTTTTCGTAGAAAAGTTCGGCGCCGCCAATCACAACCCAGTCATAGCCGAACATCAATCCGCCAAGCGCAGCCGTCAACGCGATAGCGAAAATGTAAGTTCGGTTGAATTTCGCATCGCCGTCCTCGAAGTTCGCGGCGGATGCCATGGCCGGCGCCATCGGGAGTCTCCCTGAATGAATGCGACGTGGTCACATCCCAGAATGGTGAGCGGCCGGAGGGGTGCGATGCACACATCATTGCACTGCTGAGGTTCAAATGCCCAATTCTTTGCGAGCGCAGCACCTGAGGTGAAAACTCACTTTGGGTCCGAGTTCACCGAGTGCAGTTTGCACGAAATTTGATGCCGGTGGGGAATCGATATCCGCCGGCGTTCAGGAATCGAGCCGCGCATCACAAGCACACGGAAGGTTTAATTGAAGCACTTAGAGCAGGATATGTTGGAGGCGCGGGTGAGAATCGAACTCACGCATAAAGGTTTTGCAGACCTCTCCCTTACCACTTGGGTACCGCGCCGTTCCCTTTATTATAGCGAAAATCTTTCAAGCCTGTCAGCGCGTCCGAGGTTGTTGTTTCGGCACTCTGGGCCCGGAAAACACGCTTACTTCTTTGTTGGCTCTTCGATCTGGGCTTCTCGCAGAAATCGCGCCGATTCTTCTGGCGGCGTCGGATTGATATAGAAGCCCGTGCCCCACTCGAAGCCGGCCACCTTCGTCAGCTTGGGAATGATTTCGATGTGCCAGTGATAGTGATCGTTAATCTCTTCCCCGATCGGTGAGGTATGAATCATGAAGTTGAACGCCGGGCGGTCCAGCACCGCGTCCATGCGCATCAGCGTGTCTTTCATCATGCTGGCCAGGCTGGCGTACATAGAACTTTGATTATTCTCATATGCCGATCCATGCGTCTTGGGCAACAGCCACATCTCAAACGGGAAGCGCGGCGCATACGGCGCCAGCGTGATGAAATGGTCGTTTTCGCCAATTACCCGCTCGCCCGTGTCCCGTTCCTGGCGAATGATGTCGCAGAAAATGCAGCGCTCCTTTTCGTCATAATAATGCCAGCAGTTATCCACTTCCTCGCGCACGCGCCGCGGCACAATCGGCAGCGCGATCAGTTGCGAGTGCGGGTGTTCCACCGAAGCCCCCGCGGCTTCCCCGTGGTTCTTGAAAATCAGCACGTACCGGAAGCGCTTGTCATTCTTCAGGTCCAGCATGCGGTCGCGATACGCCCACAGCACGTCTTCCACGGCCTTCTGCGGCAACTGCGCCAGCGTCGTCTGGTGCTGGGGCGTTTCGATGATGACCTCGTGCGCCCCGATTCCGTTCATTTTGTCGAACAGCCCTTCGCCTTCGCGATCCAGTTCGCCTTCAATTCCCAACGCTGGAAAACGGTTCGGCACCACGCGGATATTCCACCCGGAGGAATTAGCGCTTCCCCCATTCCGCCCGTAGGCCAGAATCTCCGGCGGCGTCTTCCCTTCATTGCCCGGACAGAATGGACAGTTGCGCGGCGCGCCCGGGAAAACGCTTTCGCGCAGAAAGTCCATTGGCCGCTTCCCGCGGTCCGTCGAAATGATCACCCAACGTCCTGTGATTGGATCCTTACGTAACTCCGGCAATTCACCCTCCGAACCTGGTTGAACCTAACCCTGAAGAAACACCTTCCACAAAGTCGTTATTGTACTCCGACTTGGCCTTGAGAAGCTGTAGAGACCATCACATAGCGTTGCGTCGCTGCTAATACGGGCCCGGGTAGCCCGGCATCGCCATGTCTGAATCAGGGTCACGCCCGCGGGCTGAGGGCCGCTTTGTGCAGGCGGACGGCAGGTGGTTGACCGGGAATGTTGTCAATCGCCACCACGTCAAACCGCACCGGGCATTCCTTCAAATGGCGCTCGCGGAGAAAATAGTGCGCGGTGCGCACTAGCACTTCATGCTTTTCCCTTGTAATGCTCAATTCCGGCAAAGCGGACTTCCCTTTCACGGCCAGGCGCGTGCGCACTTCCACAAATGCCAGCGTCTCGCCATCGAAGCCGATCAGGTCAATCTCCCCCTTGGCGCGCACCGGCGCGTAGTTGCGAGCGATGAAAATGTACCCGAGGCGCCGCAAATACCAGTAAGCGTACGTTTCCCCGCGCACGCCGGTGCGCAGCGCCGCAAGCCTGTCCGCAGTCGCACCGGCTTCACCATCAGCAGCCTGCGCGGAATCCTGCAGCCCGTGCCGCGCCTTCCACTCCACGACCGCGAATCCGATGCGCGCCAGCATTTCGCCGCCTGGTTACTTTTCGGCTAAGACCATCTCCAGTATAAACACAAATCCCGCGGCGGGCTGAACTTTCTGCCGCCGCGGGATTGGTCTCCGCTTCTGGGTTCCTGATCGCTGATCTCTGGTCGCGGGTCGCCTTCTTTACAGCGTTTTCTCCACGTCTCGGATGCTCTCTTCCAAGATGTGAATCGCGCAATCGGCCTGCTCTTCGTCAATAATCAGCGGCGGCGACACGCGTATGGAATTTTCGCCGGATTCCAGCGTAAGCAAACCACGGTGGAACGCGCTAACCACGATCTGGTTGCGCAGATCCGCCGCTTTTTCCTTGGTGCGCTGGTCGCGAACAATCTCCAGGCCGATCATCAGCCCTTTGCCGCGCACGTCGCCGACAATCTTGAAGCGCTTCGGCCAGTCATTGATCTTGCCAAAAATGTATGCGCCCATTTTCTGCGCGTTGGCCATCAAACCGCCCTGGATCAAATCCAGCGTGGCCATCGCTGAAGCGATGCACACGGGGTTTCCTCCATACGTCGTGCCGTGCGATCCCGGCTTCCACTGCATCACGCTTTCCTTGGCAATGAACGCGCTGATCGGCATCCCGCTGCCAATCCCCTTCGCGGTCAGCACGATGTCCGGTGTAATCCCGGCGTGATCGTAGGCCCACATCTTGCCCGTGCGCCCGACTCCGGATTGCACCTCATCGAGGATCAGCATGATGCCATGCTTATTGCAAATGCGCTGGAGTTCCTGCAGGAAAAATGCCGGCGCGGGAATGAAGCCGCCTTCCCCTTGTATCGGCTCCACGATAATCGCGGCCACTTCTTCCGGCGCAAACAGGCGCTTGAAGATCTGCTGCTCAAGCTGCTCGATGATTTCCCCGCCACAAGTTTCCTTGGTGTGGCCCAGTGCGCAGCGGTACGCGTACGGATAAGGAATGTGCTCGACGCTGCCCAGCAGCGTGCCGAAATATTTGCGCTGCGTATTCTTGGAAGCCGTAAGCGAGAGCGAGCCGAGCGTGCGCCCGTGGAAGCAGCCATAAAACGCAATCAGCTTGTCACGCCGCGTGGCATAGCGCGCCAGCTTAATCGCGCCTTCCACCGCTTCCGTCCCGCTGTTGCCGAAGAATACTTTGTATTTGTGCTCCTTCGGCATGGTAGCGACAAGGCGCTCCGCGAGTTCCGGCATGTGCCGGTGATAGAAATCCGTGCCGGCAATGTGGATAAGCTCCGCGGCTTGCTTTTGGATGGCTTGTACCACATGCGGATGGCAATGTCCCGTCGAGCAGACTGCAATGCCCGCGGCAAAGTCCAGAAACGTGTTGCCGTCGGGATCTTCCACGATTGCGCCATAACCGCGATGCGCTACGAGGGGATACTCGCGGAAGAGCGAGGGCGAAATAAATTTCTTGTCGTACTCGATGACTTCTTGCGCTTTCGGTCCGGGCAAAGCCATCTTGATTCGAGGGAGTTTTGTTTCTGTGGCGGTAATCATGATTCCTCCAAATATCGTGCGCGGTGGTTCAGGTTATTGCCGAAGTGCGAGGAGAGAGGACAGGTTGAAATTGACCGCAACCTGCTGAAAGTGAGGGACTTAATCGACGCCGTAGAGGCCGGGACGCAGGATGGCTGGACGAAACTTCCGCGGCACGCGCGGGCCCACCGCAACTCGATCATGTTTCAAAAAGTGGAAGTACTTCATTTGCGTTTCCAGCGGACGCTGCCGTCCTTGGCATCTTCTAAAAGTATACCACGCTCAGCGAGTTCCTTGCGGATGCGATCGCTGGCCGCAAAGTCGCGACGTTGCCGCGCGGCTTGCCTTTCGGCGACCAGCTTTTCGATTTCCGTGTCGTCCACTCCACCGGAAGCATCGGCATAACCCAGCGCCTGCAGTTTTTCGGCATCGTTGTCAACCATCACGGCAAACACACGATCAAAATCCGTCAGCAACTCCTGCACCAGAGGGATTTCTCCCTGGCGGAATTCGCCTTTGTCCATGGCGATGTTGGCTTCGCGCACCAGATCATAGACGGCGGCAAGCGCTTGCGCGGTATTCAGATCGTCGGAGAGCCCGGCGTCGAAATCATCCGCAGCTTTGGCGATGCGTTCGGCCATGGCAGGCTGCGAACCTGCCGGGAATTTCTCCTGCTTCAGCCGCGCCGCAAAGTTGCGCAAGCGCTCCACGGAACTGGTGGCCTGCTGCAAGCCATCAAACGTGAAATTCAATTGCCGGCGATAGGGCACGCTGGCCAGCGCAAAACGCAGTGCCGAAGGTTTGTAGCCTTTAGCAAACAGATCGCGCAACGTAAAGAAGTTGCCCAGCGACTTGGACATCTTCTCGCCTTCCACCAGGAGATGCTCCGCATGCATCCAGTAACGCACGAAGTGCTTCCCCGTAGCCGCTTCACTTTGCGCGATTTCGTTTTCGTGGTGCGGGAAAGCCAGGTCGATGCCGCCGGTGTGAATATCCAGTGTTTCGCCAAGATATTTCATGGCCATCGCGGAGCATTCGATGTGCCATCCGGGCCGCCCCGTGCCAATCGCGGTTTCCCAGAAATGCTCGCCGGGCTTGGGCGCTTTCCACAGGGCAAAGTCGCGCGCGCTTTCTTTGTCGTAGCGGTCGTTATCCACGCGCGCTCCCGCCTGAATGCCGGTCAAATCAATCTTGGAGAGTTTGCCGTAATCCTTGAACTTGGCGATGCGGTAGTAAATCGAGCCTTCGCTGGGATACGTGTAGGTATTTTTCTGCAGGCGCTCGATCAGCGCGACCATGTCGTCAATATGCTCCGTGGCGCGAATCCAATGCTCCGGCGATTCGATGCTGAGCGCGCTGCAATCGGCGAAGAAGGCTTGAATGAACTTTTCGGTGTACTCCTGGATGGAAACTCCCGCCTTCGCGGCGTTGGCGATGATGCGGTCGTCCACGTCGGTCAGGTTCATGACGTGATTCATCTTGAATCCGCGCAGCTTCAGGAAGCGCCGCAAAACATCCTGGAAAACAAAAGTGCGGTAATTGCCGATGTGCGCGTAGTCGTAGACGGTGGGACCGCAGGTGTACATCTTGATCTCGCCGGGCTTCAGAGGCACGAACGGCTCAACCTTGCCGGACAGGGTGTTGTGGACGCGAATTTCGTGCATGACGCTTCGGGTAAGCCTTTCGACAGTATGGCAAACGCATGATTGTAGCCGAGGGATTGCATGCGCCGCAATGATGGGGGGACTAAAGAGTCAAAAACCACACCCTAGAAAGGTATAAGGGTGCGGCACCCAATGTTTTCTGCGGAGATGAAGGCTGTGCCACCCGCTCTCCTCTACTAAAAGGATTAAAGGGCGAGCAGGTGCAGCAGTGTGCTGGTGCTGGCGTTGAGGAGCTTCTTTTTCCAGTTGGACAGCAAGGTCTTCAGTGCATTTCTGTGATTCGCGACTCCGCTGTTCGTCTTGTTCTGGTACATCAGATCATCTGCCCGTTTAATCAGTTTTTCGGCGGTGTCACCCGGGACGGCGAGCGTGCCACCAATCGAGACGGACAGGTAGACTGAACTGCCATCGCTGCTTGGGAACGAGGTTTGCGCCACCATGGCAGAACATCGCACTTCCAACTGCGTAAGGATTTCATGGTTCACGTGATGAACGACGGCGATGAACTCGTCGCCGCCCCATCGCCCGACAACGTCCATGGGTCGCAACGTTCCCGTCAGGGTCTTAGCCACTTGCAGCAAGGCGTGGTCCCCGGTAGCGTGACCGAAGTTGTCATTGATGTCCTTGAAGCGGTCGAGGTCGATCACCAGGACACCAAACGGCTCCTTGTGCACGTGGTATTCGCTTAAAGCCGTTTGCAGCGACATTTCGACGAAACGGCGATTGGGCAGTTGGGTGACATCGTCGAGAAAGGCCAGGCGCCCCATCTCTTCCATCTCGCGCCGCGAATCCTGCTCGTCCGTGTCATCGGTGAATATCTGTATGGCCCCTATAATCGAGCCGTCGGCCGACCGAAGGGGCTGAACTCGCGCGGTCACAGGTACTCGTCGCCCCTGCTTATGGCGCAGGAAAATCTCCACTTCATGCGATCCGCCGTCGTGAAGGCTTGCTGTCATAGGGCACTTATCCAGGCAAATTCTGTGCCCGGCAGTGTCCACGTGACATAACCCATCCTCCGGGCAGCGTCGGCCCACCACTTCAGCGGCTTCATAGCCGGTCTGGCGAAAGGCGCCCTCGTTCCAGTACAGAATGCGCCTGTCAAGGTCCACGATGTAGACCCCATCACTGACGTGGTCCAACAGCAACTTATAGGTGTTCGGGTCGATGGGGGTCACAGTCATCTTTACCTCAGATCGGATCCCAGGAAAAACGTGGGAGGCTCACCGAGAGCGGCACTGTGCCTTGTGGCAGGAGCGATCTAGGTCACATAGATAACACGCGCAGGTCACGTAGGTCTGTGACGACGGTCACTTTACGGGTAAGCGTGTCTAAAGTGCCACTGCCGAAGGATTGCAGTTGAGCCAGTTTTCGGCCGATTCCTCGCCCAGGATTCGCCCGACTCAAGCCATTTGGCGGGTCACTGCCAGCGGTCAGCGAGGGACTTTGCCGAACCAACGGAGCCAGGCGTACATGCAGCGATGAGCGAAATCCACAGGCTGGCAATACATCAGCGGGCAGCCCCCGACGATGCACGGAATACCGGCGCGCGCACACTCCTGGGTTGCCGCGTCTGAGACGCTGCCTTGTCCAAACGAGCGGTGGAACCAGATGCGGCGAACGTTGCGGGCGGCGGCTTGTTGCACGACTTGCTGGGCCACGTTGGGGTGCGTGGCGATAACGATGCCTTCCAGCTCACCCGGAACGCTGGCAAGGTCCGGGTAGCAGGTTGCGCCTTCAACCTCGGAGGCGTTGGGATTAACAGGAAAGACTTCGTAGCCGGAATTGCGGAGCTTGCAGAACACCGCGTTCGCGGCGCTCATCTTTCCGCGAGATACACCGGCGACGGCGATGCGCTTTCCGCTGAGAAAATCCGCAATGAGACCAGGAACCTGGGGCATGAGTGACTCCTTGGATCGATTCAATCACAGCGCAGGTTACGCCACAATGACAGCGGGCACGCTTCTCCTGCTTGGTGTGGGACCATGCCAGAACCGCTGCAGGGGTTATAACCGCTGAATTCCTGGCGAGTTTGCGAATCGCACTTGCTGTAGTGACTTTCCCAGAGATATTATTTCTCGCCATTTCAATTGGTTTCTTCGAGGTGATTTGATGGACGCGGCAGAAAACATCGCACTGATCCGGAAATTCATCGAGGCATGTGTGCGCGCTGATCCGGAAGAGTTCGCCAGCTACTTCATCGAGGAGGCCACTTGGTGGAATTCACCTTGGAAACCGATCAAGGGCCGCGAGGCTATCCGCGAGACGCTGCGGCGTGGCGCGCAACAGATGGTTGCTCTGCCATGGGAAGTGCTGCATATCGTAGCTGACGGCGACGTTGTTATGACCGAGCGGGTGGACCACTTTCTTGTCGGTGATAAGCGCGTCAGCGTTCCCTGCATGGGCGTCTTCGAGCTGCGCGATGGGAAGATCGCCGCCTGGCGCGACTATTGGGACCTGCAACAATTTGAGAGTCAGTTGATCGGGACGCCGCCTGCGAAGGAATGATACCTGGCGGTCCATGCATCAGACGGAGAAACCCAAGAACCGACCTGAAGGTCGGCCGCTTGTATCTTGGCTCCGGGAGAAACTTGCTGAAGAGGCGAGTTTCTCTGGCAGGGAGGCCGAGCGGCCCCGAGGCCGGGAGTGCGAACTCCATGAGCCTGTTTTGTAGATCGGCCCC
>Ga0181538_10000887_pt1 | contig 35216 bp, 31 predicted proteins | sample PEATcosm2014_Bin_40_FD_119773 | JGI IMG/M metagenome (GOLD analysis project Ga0181538, IMG submission 119773) | Peatland microbial communities from MTU Mesocosm Facility, Houghton, MI, USA - PEATcosm2014_Bin23_30_metaG | ecosystem: Environmental > Terrestrial > Soil > Wetlands > Peat | place... | reverse complement strand
TGCCTGCGCCGCACTTGCCTGCGCCGCACCGGCTTGCGCCGCAGTCGTGGCGGCCGACGCTACTGCGCGCTCGGTGCCGGTCGTCGGTGCTTTGAACGCGGATTTCGCGTTCAACTTGGCGGCAGCACGGTTAGGCAGCTTCAGCGCGGGCCTTGCATGCGCCCGGCGTTCCGTGCGAGCCACGTGCGCCGTACCGGCGGGCGGCGGAGTGCGCGGCTTAGCGGCGAGGAATTTCGGCATTTCGCGCGTGGCGGTCGCCGTGGCACTGCCCGGCACCTGGGCAACGTTCGTCGTCGAACTCATGCTCGACATATCGGGCGGCGCCAGCGCCACCGGCTGCTCGCGCTCCTTTTCCGCGGCGGGGATGAAGCGCTCGATGTGCTCTCCGCCGACCAGATTGGCGAGAAATGCCATCATCTCCAGGGCTTCCGAAAACCGGACATCGCCCATTTTCACGCGCTCCTCGATTTGCGCTTTGAGCGCGAGGGCACGCTGCTTGGCGAGGCTGATGACCCAGCGATTGGGCCGCTGATGGGGCGGCCATGGTTGAATTTTCGCGTAGCTCTCGTCATCCAGGGAGGCATATCTCAAATGCAGCTCCAAGCTACTCAACCATTTTTCCACGAGGTCCAACAGTCGTTGATCGGCGGGTGTTGCCATAATTTAAGAGCTCCGGCTAGCACCCTAAACGATGCGCCGCCCAATGGCTAGAGCGGCATAGCGGCGTTGTGAAGCATGACGCGCCCCACGTCACGGGCGGTCGCGATAGACTGCGCGCCATGTGTGGAATCGCCGGCATTATCGGGCCTCAGGCAAACCTCGACACCCTCAGGCAGATGTCGGTGCGATTGCAGCATCGGGGCCCGGATGGGGAGGGCGCCTGGAGCGCGCGGGACGTGGTGCTCGCCCATCGGCGACTCTCGATTCTGGATCTGTCCGAAGCGGCCCACCAGCCGATGGTGCTTGGCAGCCAAGTGCTGACCTACAACGGCGAGCTTTATAATCATGAGGCGCTGCGCGCGGGCTTGCCCGGTCCGTGGCACTCGACCGGCGATACCGAGGTGCTGCTGCACCTGTTGAGCCGCGACGGCAGCGCATGTCTGTCGAAGCTCGTCGGCATGTTCGCATTCGCAATCTGGGACGCGCAGCACCGGCGTCTGTTGCTTGCACGGGATCGCCTGGGCATCAAACCGCTTTATTATCGTCTGCTGCCGCAAGGAATCGCGTTCGCCTCGGAGCTGAAGGCGCTCATGGAAATCGGGGTTCCGGCGGTCGACCGCAGCGCGGTCCGCGATTTCCTGTTCCACGGCTACGTTCCGGCTCCGAAGACGATCTACGAGGGTATCGCAAAATTGCCGGCCGGCCATACGCTAACTTGGGAAGACGGCCGCGCGCGCATCGAGCGCTTTTGGGATCCGTCAACTGAAATTTGCGTACGATCGCCGCAGGCGAGCGTGGAGTTGTTGGACGGCCTGCTCGGTGAGGTCTTGCCCGCCCAAACCCTCTCGGATGTGCCGGTCGGCGTGTTCCTGAGCGGCGGCATCGATTCGGCGCTGACCGCTTATTATTTGGACCATCCACGAACCTATACGCTGGGGTTCGAGCGGGGTGCGCGCTCCGAGGCCGACGCCGCTCGCCGGGTCGCGATGCACCTCGATACGCAGCATACCGAGATGACGGCGCTGGCCGCCGACTATGGCGCGGCGTTGGATGCGATGCCGAGGCTCTTCGATGAGCCGTTCGGGGATAGCGCCGCCTGGTCGAATTATCTGATCGCGCAGTTCGCGCGCCGCGAGGTCAAGGTCGCGTTGAGCGGCGAGGGCGGCGATGAGATTTTTTGCGGTTATCCGCGCTATTGGTCGAATGTCGGCGCGCGCTCGAATTTCCTCAACAGAGCGCTTGCCGGATTGCTGCCGCCTCTGTCGCGCTTGGGATCCTCGATGCAACGCCGCGCCTATGTCGGTCTGCCCGCCTACGCCGCGGCGCTCGGCGGGCTCACGGCCATACAGATCGATTCGCTGTTGTGCACGGATTGGCGCGAGGCCGATTATGATTACCTGTGGTTCTATCGGAAATTCTGGCGCGCGGATTTGCAGCCGCTCGCGCAGCTGCGCTGGCTCGATCTGAACACGGATCTGGCCGAGGGCCTGCTGGCGAAGGTCGATCGAACCAGTATGGCGCATTCTCTCGAAGTGCGGCCGCCGCTGCTCGATCATCGCCTGGTGGAGTTCATGCTCACCGTGGATCCGGCGCTGCTGGTCGATGCGACCCGGCGTCGCGGCAAGCTGCTGGTGCGCGAATTGATGGAACCGCGTTTGCCGGCGGGACATCTCGAGCGCCCGAAGTCCGGGTTCGGCCTGCCGGTGCGATCCTGGCTCAAGCGCAACCCGCGCTTGCTCGAGGATGCAGTCCGCCGCTTGCGCGAGCGCGGCGTCTTGCGGCGTGCGGTGAGCAGCGAATTTCGGCGCGCCTGGTATCTATTGGTGTTGGATCGCTGGTTCACCGCGTTCGGTTGATGATGCCCCGCTCGCCGCAAGCGCCGCGACTCTTAGTCATACCGGTTTCGGGCGCTTACGGCATGGGCGAGTATGCGAGGTCGCTCGCGATCGCCCGCGCGGTCAGCGCGCGTTGGCCCGCGGCGAGCGTGCACTTCGCCTTGAGCCGCGACGCGCCGTATGCCGCCGATGCGCCGTTCGAGACGACGTTGATGCCCTCGTCGCCGACGTTTCATTCACCCGCAGTCATCGAACTGATCGAGCGATTTCGCCCGACGATCGTGCTCTTCGATAATGCGGGGCGCACCGCCCAGCTGCGCGCCGCCAAGCGGCTCGGCGCCAAGGTCGTCTACATCAGCGCACGAAGACGCCAGCGCAATAAGGCGTTCCGATTGGTTTGGATGAATCTGATCGATGAGCACTGGATCGCCTACCCCGAATTCATCGCCGGATCATTGGGACCAGTGGAACGGCTGAAGTTGCGGCTCGTGGGGCGGCCGACCGTGCGATATCTGGATGTGGTGTTGCCGCCGACCGATCTTGCGCGGCAGCGCGCGCTGCTGTCGCAGCTGGGACTCCACACGGGAAGCTTCGTGCTCATCGTGCCGGGAGGAGGCACCGGCCATCCGGGTGCGACCGATGCGGCCGCGCGTTTTCACGCGGCTGCGGTCGCGTTGGCCGCGAGCGGCGAACCCACGGCATTCATCGGTCCTGGCGTTGCCGGCGGCGCAAGCACCGACCCGCAGTTGCGCGTCCTGCGATCGCTGGTACAAGCGGATCTTGCCGAGCTCATGCGCGCCGCTCGGTTGATCGTCGCCAACGGCGGATCGACCTTGCTCCAGGGGATTGCTTGCGGGACCGCGACGCTCGCGATACCGATCGCCGGGGATCAGACCGAGCGCATTCGCCGCGCGGTCGCCGCCGGCGTCTGTATGCAGGCGCTGCTCGACGCGGGCGATATCGTGCGCCGTGCGCGGGATTTGCTGCAGGACGAGCCGGCACGCGCCGCGCTCGCTGCCCGCGCCGCCGGGCTCGGGCTCGCGGACGGTATCGCGATGGCGGTCGACGCGTTGGAGCGCTTACAAGCGGATCAATCGCACGACGACGAGGTGCGCGCCCGTGCCTAACGCCTTGCTGCTCGGCTATGGTTTGAATCAGCCATCGTTTCGGCACCGCATGCAGACCCTAGTCGGCGCCTTGGAGGGCGCCGGTTGGCAGGTGCGCTGCGAGCAATTTCCGGGCGGCCGATATGGCCTGCGCACCTGGGAGCGGCGCGAGTTGCTGCGCTGGGCGGACGTGGCGGTATTGCACCAGATAAAGTTGAGCGCGCTCGAGGCGCGCTTGTTTGCCGCGCTTTGCCGGCATCGCGTGTTCGACGTGGACGACGCGATTTACGTCCGCAAACCGCGCCGTCTCGGCGAACCCGCGGACGATTCGATTTGGCGCCGCAGGAAGTTTGCAGCGACCTGCCGCTGGGTCGATGTCGTCGCCGCCGGCAACGACGTGTTGGCGGGCGTCGCGCGGGGCTACGCACGCAAAGTGACCATCATGCCGACGTCGATCGACGCGTCCTCCTATCGAGCGGGCACGGCGGGTTCCGAAGTGCCGACGACGATCGTTTGGATCGGCAGTCCGGAGAATCTCGTCTATCTGGAGATGATTCGTCCGGCGTTGGCGCGCCTGAGCCAGCGGCTGCCAAAGTTGCGGCTCCGTGTCATTTGCTCGTCTTTCCCGGATTGGCCGGAGGTTGCGATCGAACGGGTCGTCTGGAGCAGCGCGACCGAGGTCGATGCGCTCGCGAGCGCTCACATCGGCATCATGCCATTGACCGACGATGCTTGGACCCGCGGCAAATGCGCGTTCAAATTATTGCAATACATGGCCGCAAAGCTGCCTTGCGTCGCCTCGCCGGTCGGCGCGAACGCGGAAGCCGTCATCGACGGCATGACCGGTTTCCATGCGCACGACATCGACGAATGGGAGAGCCGGCTGGGGGCGCTCGTCGAATCGCCGCAGTTGCGCGCGCAGTTCGGCGCCGCGGGCTTCGCGCATGTGCAGGATCGTTACGCCATGAGCGAATACCGGTCTCGCTATCTGGAGCTGTTGGGGCGACTCGCCGCCGCGTGACGCCGCTCGCGGCAACCCGAGGCCGGGCGGATTGGCTGCAGCCCGCCGGTCAATTCGGTATCCTGCAGGGCATGCCGGCCGCGTTCATTTACCAAATCTTGACTCCGTTGGTGTCGCCGCGAGATTTGGATCCTGGCTTCCTCGTGCTGGACAATTCGCGGAACGCGAGGCCGGATTGGTTCGAGTACTGGCCAATTCGCAATTTCCTGCTCGAAAAATCATTGGACGAAGAGGCGTTTTACGGATTCCTGTCGCCCAAATTCAAGCAAAAGACCAACCTCGGTGCCGCGGCGGTTCACGCGATCGCGCGCGAAGCGGATGCGGCGATCGACGTGATTTTGTTGAGCCCGAGCATCCACAACAGCTCCTATCATCTCAACGTATTCGCACACGGGGACTCCGAACATCCGGGACTGCTCGAGATCTCCAAGCGATTCTTCGAGCGCATCGGACGCAGCACTAATCTCGACGAAGTCGTGAATGATTCGCGCAACACGGTCACTTCGAATTATTTCGTCGCGAAACCGCGCTTTTGGCGCGAATGGTTCGCGATCGCGGAGGCCTTGTTTGCGATCGCTGAGGCGCCGGAGGACCCTCTTGGCGCGGAGCTGCGCGGACCGACCGCCTATCGCGGCTCCGTTGACGTGCAGATGAAGGTATTCATCGTGGAGCGAATCGCAAGCTGGCTGCTGGCCGTCGACCGCGGCTTTCGGACGCGGGTGCCCGATCCGTTTGCTGCGCGCACGCGGATTTACAAACTGCCGGTCGCAATCGTCTGCGACGCACTCAAATTGGCCTACGCCACGCAGGGTCGCGCGCAGTACAAAGAGATTTTTCTGATGGTGAGCGGACTGCGCACCGGGTTGAATGCGCGGATACGCATCGGATCGCTGCTGAGATCGCGCCGGGTTCGGCCGTTTTTGGACGCGCTCGCGGCCTATTGGAACCGGGCGGGGCGCTGAAGCAATCGCCCCCGCCCGCGGTCAGTCGGGCTGCGCGCAATCGTCATCGGGCTTCTCGCAATAGTCGCGCCAAACCTGTCGATACGCCGCCTCGAGATTGCGCGCGAAGCGTCTCGCGTCCATCAGCGGCGAGTCCGCGAGCCGCCCCCGCAGATCTGCGCGCAGCGCCGCGAGACGCGGCAGATCTTGGGCCAGCGCCAGCGCTGCAGCCGTGAATCCCGCGTCCGTATCGGCCGCGAGGTCGAGCAGATCGACTTGAAATAACTGGCTGAGGCCTCCGCGCCCGACGCAGGTCTCACCTACACGGCTGACGACAGGCACGCCCATCCACAGGGAATCGAGACTCGTCGTATGGCCGTTATAGGGCAGGGTATCGAGCCCGATATCGATCTCCTGATACGTGCGTAGATACTCGGCGCGGGGTCGATAGGGGACGAAGCTCACGCGTGGCGCGCCGATGCCTTGCGCGGCGAGTCGCTGCAGTAGCCGCTCGCGCTGCCGCCCGCCTCGGGCCATCAATAGAAGTCGCGCGCGGGGAAGTTCGCTCATTACGCCGCTCCAGAGCCGCAGCGCCGTATCGGACAACTTGCACGGATTGTTCAGACAGCCGAAGGTCACAAAGCCACGCGCTTGCGCGGGCAATGCGCCGACCTGTGGTTCGCCGCTGAGCGGGTCGTAACACCAAAACGAATCCGGCAGCCGTAGTGTGCGCTCGCGGTAGTGCGCATCGAAGCCCTCCGGATCGAGACGCGGGTCCGAGAATCGGTAATCCATGGCGTCGAGCCCCGTGGTTCCGGGATACGCAAGCCACGCGACCTGGATCGGCGCGGGTTTGCGCGCGAACAGCAACGGCCTGCCGTTCGCCATGTGCATCGTCAAGTCGACGAGGATATCGATGCCGTCGGCGTGAATGGTCTCGGCGAGCGTGGCATCGTCCTGCGTCCGAACCTCGCGCCAGATGCCTGCGAGCGCTGCGATTCGGCGCGTCGTGTCGTCGGCACGCTCGACGCTGGAATAACAGAAGATATCGAATTCCCCGGGGTCATGATGTGCGAACAGCGGAATCGTAAAGAGACTTTGGCAGTGGTCGCGAAAATCCGCCGAGACATAGCCGATGCGCAGGCGCCGGTCGGGAATGCGCCGATTCGTGTGGCGGCGTATCGAGGATGCGAGCGGCGCGGCAAAGCGATCGTTCCAGCGGCGCGCCTCGGCGAGGATCGGTGCCGCTTGTGCGCTCTGGAACGAAAGCGCATAGACCAGATTGCTGTGCGTCGCCGCGCCCCCAGGATCGAGATCCAGCGACCGGCGGAAGCAATCGATCGCCTCATCCAACTCGCCCGCATCCTTGAGGACACTGCCGAGATTGTCGTAGAGCGCGGCGTGGCGCGGATTCTGCCGCAGCCCGCGCCTGAATAGTGCCTCGGATTCATCGAGGCGGCCAAGCGTGCGCAGCAGACACCCGAGGTTGTTGAGCGCGACGATGGAGTCCGGCTGCGCTCGTATCGCCGCCTCGTAAGCCGCTTCCGCCGGCGAAAACTCGCCGAGTTCCTTGTAAACATTCCCCAGATTATTATAGGCCTCCGCATAGGCTGCGCGCAGCTCGGTCGCGCGGCGGTATTGGTCGGCCGATTCCGCCGGCCTGCCGAGACCATGCAGCGCAACGCCCAAATTGAAGGCGGCCTCGGCATACTCGGGTTCCCGCTCGAGCGTGCGACGCAGAATCGCCTCGGCCGCGGCGAAGTCGCGTCGTCGGCATAGCGCGATGCCGAGATTCAGGCCGTACGAGGACACCAGTGGCTGCAACTCAACGGCGCTGCGCTGGTATTCGACGGCGGCATCGATTTGCCCGAGGTGCAGCAGAACGACGCCGAGGTTCGACATCGCGCGCGCATCCTCAGGGTTGAGCATCAGCGACTGTCGATAAGCGCTTGCGGCCTGCTCGAGACGGTCGCAGCGATGCAGGGCGACGCCGAGTGCGAAATGGCCATCCGCCGAGCGCGGGTCGAGTTGCACGACGCGCCCGTAGGCTGCTGCTGCGCCATCCCAGCGCTGCAGCGCTTGCAGCACCTGCCCGAGGCCGAAATGATGGCGCGGCTCGGCGGGATCGGCGCGCAGGGCTTGCTCGATCAGGAGCAGGGCCGCCTCGGGTCGACCGTCCTGCAATTCCAACAAGCCGCTGCGAAACAATGCGGCGACATGCCCGGGCGATTCCGTCAGCACTTGGGCATACAGGCGCCGAGCCGAATCGAGGTCGCCGGCGCGATGCCGGTCGGTTGCCTGTTGCAACACTTGCTCGCTCGTCATTGCTCAATCCTGCGCGCAGCTGGGGTGCGCCGCGAGCTCGCCGAGAGCGGCGATCAGGGGGCGCAGATGCGACCGGAAGGGACGAGCGCGCTGCAAGCTCGATCGGTAAATGGGTTGGCGAACCTGCGCGAAGCTCGATGTGCTCACGGTCCTGCGGCTCTCGAAGAATCGCAGACAGTCGTCGTTCCAGGCGAGCCCGAGAAAATCGAGCAGACGGCGCGTTTCGGCCTGCGGCTCCGATACCAGCGTTTCGTAGTCGATTTCCATGAATGCCTGCTGCGGCAATACCGATCGCCAATGCGCCATCAGTGCATGATAGTCGCGGTAATAGCGACCGAGTTCGTCCAATTGGTAGACAAACCCCAACGAGCCGAAAAATAGCTTGGTATAGGCGGAGAAGCAGGTTTCCAGCGGATCGCGCCGGCAATGAATGATGCGTGCACGCGGAAATACGCGGTGGATGGTCCCGAGATGCATAAAGTTCGCGAGGTCCTTGTCGATCACGCGTTGCGCTCGCGGAGAGGCGCGCCGCAGTCGCGCGAGCGCGGCATCCGCGAGGTGATTCTCCTCTTCAACGGCCGCGGCGTCAGCCGTTCGCGGCAGACCTGTCTCGAACAGCGCGCGTAATTGCAAGAGTTCGCCGCCCCCGTGGATTTCGGGATGCGAAGCAAGTATTTGCTCTACGAGCGTCGAGCCGGACCGCGGCATGCCGACGATGAATACGGGCAATTCCGAGAGCCGCGATGCCGTCGCGGGACCCGCTGTTTCCAAAGCGACGGGCTGCGCCGCGATCGCGGCCATCTGCAGCGATGCCGCGGCCGGGTCGTAATCGATGCTCGCGCGTTGCAGGCGATTGCCCTCGTGCCAATGCAAAAACGCGCTGTCGATGTTCCCGGCGTCGAAGTGCGCCTTGCCGAGCGCGAAATGCAGCAGTAGCTGGTCACGGCAGGGCACATGCGCGCGCAGCAGCGCCTCCATCGCTTCGATATCCGGATCCTGCGCTCGGTGCGATTTGCCATTCGCGCGGTTGTACCAGGCATCGGCGAGTGCCGGCGCCTGTTGCAACGCGAGTCCGAAGACGGCGTCGGCTTCCGCGGTGCGGCCGAGCTCGCCGAGCAGCACGGCCTTGTCCGAAAGCGCCTGCGCCGCCGCCTCCGGCGTAGCGGATTGTGCGGCCGCGCGATCGAAGACCTCGAGTGCGAGTGCCTCTTGTCCGCAAAGATGCAAGGCGAGGCCGTAGGCGCGCAGTAGCTCTGCGGACTCGATGCCTCGGTCCAGCGCGTTGCGGCACAGTGCAACGGCGGCCTCGCTTTGATCGAGGTGGCGCAGCAGATGTGCCTTCAGCGTCACGAGCCTGGGGTCATGCGCCCAGCGCGCCTCGATGTCGGCGAGGTGTGCGAGCGCCGCGTGATGGCGGCCGCGCTGCAATTCGATATCGGCGATTCGCAAGTACGGTTCGAGCGTCTCGGGCTCGGCACGCATCGCCGATTGCGCCTGGCTCAGGGCCTCTTCGTAACGTCCGAGTTCTTGGAGCAGGGCGGCGTAATTACCGTGGAGCTCGGCATTGCCCGGATGCTCGCGCAGCAGTCGCTCGAATTCGGCGATGCCTTCATCCGCTTCGCCGAGCCGCGCACGCACCAATGCGAGATTGGCGCGCCCTTGCCAGAACGTGGCATCCAAGAGCACTGCTTGCTCGAAGCAGCGGCGACTTTCCACGAATTCGCGCGCCTCCAGCAGCAGATTTCCCATGCAGAACCAACCCAGAACCGAGGTCTCGTCCAATGCCACCGCGCGCCGCGTGGCCGCCATGGCGGCGCGGCGGTCGATATTCTTGCAATACAATTCGGCGTAGCTCAGCAAGTACAGCGCCGTGGCATCGGGCGACTCGGCGGCTCGGCGCAGCAAATTCCGCGCGTCCGCATGCTTGCCCTCGTGATGCGCGATCAGGCCGAGCAGGTGCATGGCGCCCGCGTGCTCCGGCGCATGCTCTAGCAGATCGAGGCACATGCGGCGCGCCGCATCGGCGCGGCCTGCCGAAAAATCGAGAATCGCTTGGCGCAGCGTTGTCGTTTTCACCTGCGCAATATAGCGCGCCTGAACCGTCAATGGATCGGCCGGGCACGGCGCGCTGCCCGTAGGCCCGCGGCGGTCCCAAGAGATTACTTCCACGATTCCTTGGGGGATATTCGCCGCACATGTGATGCAGCACACACTCCGCAATCTGTTGCCGCCTTCGTCTCGGCCGATATATCGCAGCACAGCAGGAATCCAACGCCTTCCGCCGGTCCTGCTCGGAGGTTATTGCCATCATGTTGCTTGGCCGGCTTAGTGTTTCCGCTCGATTCCTGCTCGTGCTGACGATCGGATTGCTTTTCCAAGCCGGCATTTCCATCGGATCGCTAATCTATCTAAAGCAGTCTCTGGTCCAGGACCGGGTCAGCGAAGTCAAACATCTGCTGGAATCGGCTTACAGCACGGTCGTTTTTTACCATGACCGGGCAAGCCGTGGACTCATGAGCGATGCGGCGGCACGTATCGCGGCCGCCGATGCGGTGCGCGCCATGCATTACGACGGCACCAACTACTTTTTCATCTGGGATCTCAACGGCACGGGCGTCGCGCACGGCGCGCAAGCCGCACTGGAAGGCAAGAACTTCCTGCACTCGCCGGACGCCGATAAAAACCCGGTCGTCGCGTACATGGTTCGCCGGCTCATCGAGGTCGCCAAGAGCGACAAGAAAGAGGGCGTCACCACCTATCGGATTCCCAAGAGCGGCCAGCAGCTGCCGTTGGAAAAGATAGCCTATTCGCGGCTGTTCGAGCCTTGGGGTTGGTCGATAGGTACGGGCGCGTACGTCGATGACATCGACGATACGTTTCGCGCTCGCGTATTTTCCGTGTTGTGGTGGTTCGTCGGTTTGATCGTGTTGGCCGGCGCGATCACCTATGTGATCGGTGCGGACCTGACCCGCGCGCTGCACCGCCTGGCGACCAGAACCACCAGTATCGCGAAGGGTGAATTGGATGGCGAAGTACCCGACGTGGAGCGGACCGACGAGGTCGGCATCATGGCGCGGTCTTTGATGGTGTTGCGTGACACCAGTCGCGAAGCCGCGGAGCTGCGGCTCGACCAATTGACCGGGCTGCCGACCCGCAAGCTGCTCATGGATCGGCTCAAGCAGGTCAAGGGCCGCAGCGCGCGCAGCGGCAGCTACGCCGGACTCATGCTCGTCGACCTGGACAATTTCAAGGCGCTCAACGACACCCATGGCCACGATGTCGGCGATGCGATGTTGCGCGAGATTGCGCAACGCCTGACCGCGAGCGTGCGGGAAGGCGATACCGTGGCGAGACTCGGCGGTGACGAATTCGTCTTGGTGGTCGTGGATATCGGCAACAGCGAAAAGGACGCCAGCGCGGCGCTCGAAGTCGTCGGCACGAAAACCCTGAGCGTGCTGACGCAACCGTACCATTTGGGCGGCATGACCCACACGAGCACCGCGAGTATCGGCATGACGCTGTTCAAGGGCGACACGGCGTCGGCCGAAGATTTGATGAAGCAAGCGGACCTGGCGATGTACAAGTCCAAGGATTCCGGCCGCAACGTCTGTCGGTTCTTCGACGCACAAATGGAAGAAAAAGTGCGGGCACGCGCGACCCTGGAGAAGGAATTGCGCGAAGCGATACTCGGAGGCGAGTTTCAACTGCATTATCAACCGCACATCGGGCCCGATGGAGAACTCGCGGGGGCCGAGGCCCTGGTGCGCTGGAAGCATCCGCGCAGAGGTTTGGTGCCACCGAACGATTTCATCTCGGTGGCCGAAGAAACCGGCTTGATCGTGCCCCTGGGTCATTGGGTTCTGGAGACGGCGTGCCGACAGTTGGCGGTGTGGGCGACGCGCCCGCAGACCGCAAACATAAGACTCGCCGTCAATGTCAGCGCGCGCGAGTTTCAGCAGCCCGACTTCGTCGAAACTGTCGTCTCGATCTTGCAGGAGACTGGCGTCAATCCTAATCGCCTGACCTTGGAGTTGACCGAAAGTCTGTTGGTGCACAATGTCGAGGACGTCATCGAAAAGATGTCCGAGCTAAAACTGGAGGGCGTGAGTTTCGCTCTCGATGATTTCGGCATCGGCTATTCGTCGCTCTACTTCTTGAAGCGCCTGCCGCTCGATCAGCTGAAGATCGACCGGTCGTTCGTCCGCCACGTGCTCACCGACCCCAACGATGCCGCAATTGCCAACATGATCGTGGCCCTGGGGCAGACCCTCGGTTTGGAGGTCATTGCGGAAGGCGTGGAGACTGCGGCGCAGCGCGATTTTCTCGCGACTTCAGGCTGTCACTTCTACCAGGGCTATTTTTTCAGCCGACCACTGCCGCTGGACCGGTTCGAGCAGTTCGCATGCGATCACGATTTGGCGAAACGCCTACCCGCGGCCGCTGTCCCGCTTCTTTGAACTTCCGTCAAAATCTCCGGGACCGGTGCGCTCAATAGACCTGCTCGCCCGCGAGCCAGGTCTGCATGACCTTGATTTTCCAGATGTCCCGCGGCGCGATCGTGAACAGATCGCGATCGATGATGATGAAGTCGGCCCATTTTCCCGGCTCGAGCGAACCCGTCATCGACTCGTGATGTTGCGCGTAGGCGGCGTCGAGCGTGAACGCGCGAAACGCCTCCAATAGCGTCATGGCTTGCTCGGCATGCCACCCTCCCGCGGGCCGGTCGGCGTGATCCATGCGCGTCACCGCCGCATGCAGGCCGTAGAACGGATTGTCGGACTCGACCGGGAAGTCGGAACCGCCCGCGATTCGCGTGCCTTGATCGAGAAAGGTGCGCCATGCATAGGCGCCCGCGATGCGCTCCTTGCCGATACGGTCTTGCGCCATGTTCATGTCGCTCGTCGCGTGGGTCGGCTGCATGGACGCAATCAAATCCAATTGCTTGAAACGTGGAATATCGGACAAGGCCACCACCTGCGCATGTTCGATTCGATTGCGCAGCTGACGGCCGCCGACGGCCTCATAGGCGGCGGCGAATGCGTCGAGCACCTGGTGATTGGCGGCATCTCCGATCGCGTGCACGTTGACTTGGTAGCCTGCGGCCAATGCGGTCTCGATGCTCGACTGCATTTGCGCATTCGACATGAATAGCAGCCCGTGCTGATCCGGCTTGTCCGAGTAAGCTTGCAATAGCGCCGCGCCGCGGCTGCCGAGCGCGCCGTCGGCAAACAACTTGACCGAGCGCACGGTCAGCCGGTCGTTTCCATAGCCGATCAGAGGCCCGCTGCGCGATAGCACGCGAAAATCATCGGCCGTGCCGCGGATCATTGCGTAGATGCGCACCGTGAGCCGACGCTGGTCGGCAAGCTCACGGTATAGCGCGATCTCGTGTGCGCTGACGCCGGCGTCACCGACGCCGGTCAGTCCCACCGAATTCATGTCTGAGAGCGCCGCTTTCAATGCGGCGCGTTGCTCATCGTCGCTCGGCGGCGGCACGATCCGGTCAATCAATTCCATGGCTTTATCGACGAGCACGCCGGTCGGATTGCGCTGCGCATCGCGCTCGATACGCCCTCCGGGCGGGTCCTCGGAATCCCTGGTGATGCCCGCCGCCTGCAACGCTTTGGTGTTCAGCCATTTGGCATGGCCATCGACGCGATCGAGCACGGCTGGGCGATCCGGCACGACGCTGTCCAGCTCGCCGGCAAGCGGGAATCGCCCGAGGTTCCAACGGACTTGATTCCAGCCGTCCCCCAACAGCCAGGTCCGGCTCGGGTTCGCGCTCGCGTATGTCTTTATTCGCTGCAGCGCCTCTTGCAAGTTCTGCGTGTCGTGCAGTTGAATTTGCACGTTCTCGAATCCCAAATCGATGACGTGGCCATGCGCATCGATCAGACCCGGCAACAGCGTCTTGCCTTGCCCATCGATGATCGATGCCTGTGGATACGCCTTGCGCAGATCCGCCGCGTCGCCCGTTGCCACGACGTGGCCGACGTCGAACACCAGGCCGCTGAAGCGCTGCAGGCCGGCGCCCGCGAGCGTGTACCCATGGACGTTTTCGATCAAGGTCGGTGCTGCACGGACGCCCATCGATGACAGCGCGCCGACGAGCAGTGCGGCCGCCAGAACCCCGGGCCGATAGTTCAAGCGCACACGCACTCCCGCGCTATTTGCGTCGCGGGCGCCGCACGGCGGCCGTTGCGGACGTCCGTCCTTGCGTCGAGTGGCTGCTGACACCCAAGTCCGCCAGCAGGAAGGCCGCCGCGGCCTGAAAACGACGAGGATTGCTGTACGATCGTGCCACCAGCATCGCACCCTCGAGCGCTCCAAGAAGCACCCGCGCCCGCTCGTTTGCTGGTTCCCCAAATAGGAACGTTCCGCGCCGAAGGCCGTCCTTGAGCACTGCGGCAAGCCAGCGCTCGTTGGCGTCGAAGAACGACGTCAGCCCCACCTGCATCGGCGCCGGAAGCGTCGCGTATTCCGCCGCAAGCATTCCGCACAAACACATGCGTTCATTGCTCAAGACGGAATCGTAGAGTGCGACATATTGTTTCAGCTTCTTGTGCGGCTCCTTGGTACCTTGGTCAATCGCCTCGAGCGCCGCTCCGAAGAGAACATGGTAGCGCTCGATCAGTGCGCGCCCAAGCTCCGCTTTAGACGGAAAATGGTAATGGAGACTTGCCTTTGTGACGCCTAACTCGGCTGCGATATCGGCATAGCTGAAACCGTTATACCCCCGCGTCTGTGCGAGCCGCTCAGCCACGTTGAGGATGGCCGCTGCTGCCGCGGTAGGTGATGCGGTGCGGGACGGAAGCGAATTCTTTTTTTTCGATATTGTCATGGCTACTTGATATTAACCTACTAGTAGGTAAACTTCGACCGAGGCTGCAGGCGCCCATGCGCCACATACCGTCGGAGTCAAAGGGGGGGGCGGCGCAGCGTCTGACAAAGCGATGCAGTCATGCGAGCAATAGTGCCCATAACGAAGGAGATTGCAATGCACAATCACGAGCATAAAACTGAACACAAGTCATTCACGAGCCCCGAACAAGTTCGAAATTTCCCCAACGGCAAAGCCGAGATTCTGATGGTCGGCGGCGCCGAGGTCGGTCGCTTGGTCTTTGAGCCGGGTTGGCGCTGGTCCAATGATGTGAAACCCATCGCCAAGACCTCGAGCTGTGAGGCTCCGCATTTTCAATATCACGTGTCCGGCAGACTCGCCATACGGATGGACGATGGAACCGAGTTCGTCGCCGGGCCGGGAGACATCACGTCATTACCCAAGGGCCATGACGCATGGGTCGTGGGCGACGAACCTGTCGTTGTCGTCGATTGGTTCGGCGCCAGTAGCTACGCCAAGCGAACCTAAGAAGGTCTGTTGCTGGAAGGAACGTTCGGATTAATGATAGGAGGCAGCCATGGCCAGGAAATATGTCGATTGCAGAGAAATCCCGTCTGACAGCAAATGCACGGTCGCAATATCCGCCGACAGTGAAAAAGAACTCATCGAAGTTGCCGTACAGCATGCAGTGAGAGTTCACGGCCATCAGGACACCGCAGAGTTCCGGCAGATGTTGAAAAAAGCCATCAAGCAAGGCAGTCCGCCTCCGTAGCCATTGGGCCGGCGGCGGGCCTTCGCGTTTTTGGGGCAAGGAAAATTCATCTTCCTTAGCTGTACCACGCGATCGCAGTAAATTCTTCAGGCGCGAACGTCGCCTCGATGCGTGCGGTGTCCGGTGCTGCGCGGCGTCTTCGAACCCGTGTCACAGCCATGAGAGGGCGCTGAGCCAGTGTGGCAGAGCGTAATTTCACTGCAGGCTAATGTTTACTCAACAAGTACGCGTGCGTCTTGCCCGAGCGTGAGTCGACGCCATTTGCGACGATCCAGGCATCGTCATTGATTGCTTTACCAGATTCCAGAGTCACGTACACAGCCAGGGCGGGATCGATCAAAGAATTCAGATCACGAATTACATGATTCGAGCATAGAAACGCGTGAAGCGTGCCGTTTGCGGTCACCGCTACGCCCGTGACCTGACCACTCGCGTTGATGGCGTATCCTGTGCTCGAACCGCCGCCGAGGGTCCCGATGTCCGTCATGCCGCTGCCGGGGGCATATAGAAACGCGTGAAATGCGCCGCCAGCGGTCACCGCTTCGCCCGTGACCTGGCCGCGCGCGTTGATGCCGTACCCCTTGCTGGTACCCCCGCCCAGTGTCCCGAGGTCGATCATGCCGTTGCCGGCGGTATATAGAAACGCGTGAAGCGCGCCGTTTGCGGTCACCGCTACACCCGTGACCTGGCCACTCGCGTTGATGGCGTATCCTGTACTTGAACCGCCGCCGAGGGTCCCGATGTCCGTCATGCCCATGCCGGGGGCATATAGAAACCCGCCTGCGGTCACCGCTTCGCCCGTGACCTGGCCGCGCGCGTTGATACCGTACCCCTTGCTTTCACCGCCGCCGAGGGTTCCGAGGTCGATCATGCCGTTGCCGGCGGTATATAGAAACGCGTGAAGCGCGCCGTTTGCGGTCACCGCTACACCCGTGACCTGGCCGCTCGCGTTGATGGCGTATCCCGTGCTTGAACCGCCGCCGAGGGTCCCGAGGTCCGTAATGCCGCTTCCGGGGGTATATAGAAACGCGTGAAACACGCCGCCTGCGGTCACCGCTTCGCCCGTAACCTGGCCGCTCGCGTTGATGCCGTACCCCTTGCTGGTACCGCCGCCGAGCGTACCGAGGTCCGTTACCGAATATCTCTGTGCTTGCGCATTGGCAGGCGCTCCCAGCACGATCAACGCAACAAGCAGGCCAGCAATACTCAAGGTTAAATAATTGCGCATAAGACTTCCATTAACATTACTCTTATTTGCACACCTATGGTGGTGGCACTGCGAATCCTCGCAGCGGTGTGATCATCCCTTCTCGGAAGCGGCCAGTTACGATCACCACATTGGGCACATGGCGGGCACCCGATCCGAATCCCGGAACATCCCCGTTGACATTATTAATGGGAGTGTTTCACTCCTATTTTACCCAGGAGGCCTTGGCGACGGAATCCTGTGTCAGGTTGAGTTCTAATGCCCACCCGCCACCGGCGGTCACGGTGATCTCTGCAAATCCATTGCCCATGTCTTTCGCAGTGGACGATTTACGGGGGTAAAAAAAGTACGCGAGGCGCGTCGATTTGATACAACCTACATTCTCCGGACGTGCGCAGAAATCGGGGGCACCTAGGCGATCGTAAGAGTTCATTTCGGCCTACACCCACGAGTGGTCTCAGATCGATCTGCAGTTTTCTCGCCGTAGTCACCGATTACGTCGTCGCTGAGACAATAAATCTTGCCAACGCGCGCAGCGGTTCAAGCGTCGCCACCCGTGTGCTCGACCTCCTTGAGCAAAGCGCCGGAATTCGAATTGAATGGATTGGCACGACACGTTTTGACATGACGAAGGCGTTCATTCGCAAGCACGCGGATCATGCCTACTCATTCACGGATTGCACGAGTTTCGTATTGATGCACGAGCTAGGGATTTCACAAGCGTTGACCTCGGATCGGCAATTCGGTTAGGCAAGGTCCGAAGCCTTACGTCCGCGATGGAACGGCACCGTTACGCGGCGCAGGGAGCAGCTGCGTATGCCGATCGGCGATTCCGAGGGCAATCTGCTGTCGCTGATCGCCGCCAAGCGATGACCCGCGGCGTCATCGTGGTGCTAGAATTGCCGAATGGTCGAGGAACACAATCCAGTTGAGCTGCAAGTCGCCGATGGGCGAAATTTAGGGCAAGACGGTCCTCAGTTCGCGCGGGTCGTCGGCAGTCCCGATTTCACAAACATCGCATCCGCGATTACCTATCTGAATATCGAACGTGACGAGCTCGTAACGGCTGAAAATGTTTTTCGTATTGTCGATTTGAAGAGCCGCGCCGTGCTCATGAAAAACCGTGCAATTCAGCTTGAAATCAAAAGGCCGCCCCAATAGCTCAAGCGGCGCACGAAACGTGTCCGATTCAACGGGCCGCCGGCCGCAAGTCTCGCTGCCGCAATGAATTCAATATCGGATGGAATTCAAGAAAGAAAGGCGTGTAATCCTTAATAATCGTCGGACCAGATGGCGCTGCTTGCAGAAGAACTCGTGGAAGAATAGCTCAACCGCCAGGGATATTTCACGATTCGTGGCATCACCCGCGTGCCGCTGGAGGTTCAGAAATCTACGCACCGCTCCGCGACAAGTTCCAAGACAAGAAGCGAGGACGAACTGTGCAAGGGAATTCGCGAATGGGTCGCCAAGAAGTTTGACCACGTGGCGAAGCAGCGGATTCGCAAACAGCTAGCGGCCGGCCCATGGTCGCGGGAGTCGCCGAGCGCTGAGCGGAGCGCCGACGGCAGGCGCCGACGCCGGCAGTCCAAGAGACCGCCGCCCGAAGGTGCGCCAAAGAAGGCCTGGACCACTGGTACAATGCGGCTCCAATCATTTTGCTATGCGCTTGAAGCATGGAGACGCGTCGTGCCCGAACCTCTCCTTACCTATCGCGGTACTGTATACCCATGGCACTGCGATCATGTCGGCCACATGAACGTAATGTGGTACGTCGGCAAGTTTGATGAAGCGACATGGCAGTTCTTCAACGCCTTGGGTCTCTCCCCATCCTACCTGCGCTCGACAAGCCGGGGCATGGCGGCTGTCGATCAGCACATCTCGTATATGCAGGAGCTGCACGCCGGTGACGTCGTGACAATAAGAACGACCCTCATCGAGTTCAAAGAAAAGAGCCTGCGCTTTATGCATGAGCTGACTAATGACGAGACTGACGCAGTGGTCGCTCGCACGACGCTCAAGGCCGTGCATTTGGATTCTATCGCGAGAAAATCTTGCGCCTTTGCCGAGTCGATCACCGCCAAAGCGGTCTCCATGTTAGCGACAGAGTAGCGACGTTCATATGCAGCCCAGTCATGCGAATTGTCATCTGTAGCGGCCAGTGGACCAAGCTCGGACACCGCGTGATGGAACCAATCTACACCCCTAGCCGAGCCGCCTTCAGGTGCGAAAGCGCCGAGCTGCGAAGCAACGTCCGCCTTTTGTACCCCTTACCTCATCGAGTTGTTGAACTATAGCGGTTCGCAATGGAACTCACGTAAACGCATGTGCCGCGCTTTGACGGCGGCGGCATGAGTGCCGGCCTTGCTCGCTGCCTCACGCCGCGAATTGCATGAGTTGTTCAATGGACACGTGCAGCGCCTCGTTGGCTGCGAGTTTGTCCAGCAGATAATCAACCGTCACTCGGACGCGAGGCGCCACGAGCGCGCGGTGCGGGTACTGCAGCGCCATCGCGCGATCGCCGCTGTGATGGTGCGTAGCGAGGACGACTTTGAGCTCGCTTGCGCGCAGATATTGCCAGGCATGATGGACACCGATCTGCGCGATACCCATACCGCGTGCGGCTGCTTCGGCTGCCGCTTGCGGGTCCGAAACGATTAGCGCGGCGGGCTCCGGCGCGCGCTCTTGCACGCCACCGTCCGGTGCAACGAAGGTCCAGCCGGAGGTGCGGCCGTTGAGAAATCGGGTGGCGATCAGACGGTGACTCGCGAGCTCGTCTGGACCGCGCGGAATTCCGTGCTCCGCGAGATAGGACGGTGCCGCGACGAGCACCGTCAGCAGCCGGCAGACCTGGCGCGAAACGAGACTCGAGTCTTCCAGCACGCCGCCCCGAAGCGCCAAATCAAATCCATCACGCACCATGTCGATCCGCCGGTCATCGAACTGCACTTCAGGAATGACGCGCGGATAGCGCCGCACGAGTTCCGGCAACACCGGCAGCAAATAGCGGTGGCCGAACGCACTGCCGGTGGAGATTCGTACGCGCCCTGCAGGCTCCGCTCGCTGCGCGGCGACCGTATCGACTGCGGCATCCAAGGCGTCGATGGCTTCGCGTGCTCGGTCGAGGAACGCGCGGCCCTCGCCCGTCAGTTGCAACGAACGCGTGCTTCGGTTCATCAGCCGCACGCCAAGAGCCCCCTCGAGGCCTGCGACGTTTTTGCCGACCGCGGCGGGCGAGATCCCGAGGACGCGCGCGGCGGCGGCAAAGCTGCCCCGGTCCGCCGCCTGTACGAACGACAGCATGGCGCGCACGCGCTGGGTCGGATCCATGGGGTAACTATAAACTCTAAGTTGTGAATCCATCAACCATTACATCAATTCACTGATTGTTTGACTGGGTTCAAGATGCGATTCGCCTCACCCAAACCGCACTCTATTAATCGGAGCCCCAATGACATCCCCCAATACGATCAAGTCAAAGGATCAGACAGTTGCGATCCTAGGCAACGGTGCTGTCGGCATCGCGCTTGCCAAAGGCTTCGCTGCACTCGATTACCAGGTTGTCTTCGGCACGCGCGACGTGAACGGCGCGAAGACCCGCGATGCGCTGAAAGCGGTCTCCGGATCGCGCGCCGCCTCGCTGAGCGAAGCTGCGCGTGCAGGCCAACTCGCGGTGATTGCTCTGCCTTGGAGCGGGCTGCGCGGCGGGCTCGAGGCCGCAGGGGCTGCGAATCTCGCCGGCAAGCTCGTGATCGATGCGTGCAATCCACTCTATGTGGTGAACGGTGTACCGACCTTGGCGGTTGGATACACGGATTCGGCAGGAGAAATCGCGCAGCGTCTGCTGCCTCAGGCCAAGGTCGTCAAGGCCTTCAACATCATCACCGCTGGCCACATGGTGAACCCCCATCTGCCGGACGGCACGCCGGACATGTTTATCGCCGGCAATGATGAGGCCGCCAAGGCTCAGGTTCGCGAGCTGCTACGGGCCTTCGGCTGGCGCGGCGCGATTGACCTCGGCCCGATCAGCGCGAGCCGCCTGCTCGAGCCCCTCGCGATGGTCTGGATCAGCTACGCGTTTCGCAACAATCATTGGACGCACGGTTTCAGCTTATTGGGTCAAAAGGCCTGATCGGCGTACGAACAACTGAGATCATAATGTCAACTCAACTCGACCAATCACATCATGTTCTGATCGTCGGGGCGACCAAGGGCATCGGCTTCGCGCTGGCCAGTCAGCTCGCAGAGCAGCGCGTACGCATCACTTTGAGTGGATGTACGGCCGAGCATGTGGAGCAAGCCTTGACGCGCCTCCGCGCGCATGACCCAACGGCGCAGCCTCAGGGCATCGTCCTTGACTTGCGAGATCATGCGGCCGTCCGGCGAGTGTTTACCGGCGTCGGACCGATCGATGCGCTGGCGCTGTGTGGAAGTTCGGACATTGCGTGGGGTTCGTTCGCCAGCCTGAGTATGGAGGCGGTCGAGCGCGCTCTGCACATGAAGCTGACCGGATACCTGAATGCCGTCCAGGCCGCCGTGCCGCAGTTGGCCGAGCGCGGGTCGATCACTTTCGTCGGCGGCGCTGCCTCCCGCGCGGCCTTGCCTGGAACGGTGGGACTTGCGGCCGTCAACGGTGCATTGGAAGCCGCCACCCGCACGCTGGCGCGAGAACTCGCTCCAAGGCGCGTCAACCTGGTCTCGCCCGGCCTCACCGATACGGAGGCCTATGACACTCTTCCCGCGCAGACGAAGGCGGCGCAGTTCGCGGCGGTTGCAGCCCGATTGCCGGTCGGTCGTACGGGACTCCCAGACGACATTTCGCACGCCATCCGATTCGTCATGAACAATCCATTCGTCACCGGCACGATCGTCGATGTCGACGGCGGTGCACACCTCGGCTGACGTGCCTTGTGTCAACTGACTGAGATCGTCCGCGCGTCAGCCTTTCGAAGCAATGCGCGGGGCCTTAGCGAGTAACTGACGGATCGACCCCACGATTTGAACCTACTGCACGCACGATCTTTGTGCGAAGACCACTAGGTTGCGACTTTCGCGGGACGAACACGTGGTTGACCTGCCGCGTACAGCGCTTCAAAGTCCCGACCACCCGGCTTTTCAAAACCCGAGTCTGCCGCAGGTTAAGAGGATTCTTGGGCAGTCCGCTGCAGCCGATCTCTATGTGCGTGTTTTGGGTACAGCCCCTCCCATGGGTGCCCGCAGCGAAGACACTACTCGGAGCATGCTCGCGCGCCGCACGGCGAACTGGTTTCGCTGGGAGCGTTGCGAAATTGTGTTTGTGGTAAAAGAGTCCAATGCAACGCCACATGATCCCAGAGCTTCGTAAGACTATATTCGCATTAGCCGCAGCGGCCGCGGCATTCTCGGCGATCGGCCGGGGAACCCTGCACACTCCGAGCCAGAAATCCCCCGATTTGGCGCCCAACGCCGGCCGGGACGCTTACCAGCAGATTGTTCAAAATCTGTGCGTCACCAATTGGTTGCAGCACCATAATCCATCCCCTTGTGAGAGAGTCTTTCTCGTCGACGCGAAAGCCGACAGCACCGGCTACGCATTGCTCGCCGACCCCGATGGCGGTGCCCACTATCTGTTGATTCCCACCCAGACGATGACGAGCACCGACAACGGCGAGCTGCTGGACCCTAATCTGCCCAATTATTTTGCCGACGCCTGGGGCGGCCGGGATCTGCTGTCGAAAGTCGTCGGCCACGCTGTGCCGCGAACCGACGTGGGCCTTGTCGTGGCCACGCCGGCCACCCGCACGCAGAACCAATTCCACATTCACATCGAATGCTTGCGGCAGGATGTGGTGGACTCGCTGAAGGCAACGGCCGACAACGTGACCGACGTCTGGTCGCCGGTGACCGTGGCCGGGTTTCCCTTTCAGGCTGTGCGACTTTCCGTTCGGGGACTCGATGGGTCGAACGCCTTCGAGCTGGTGGCGAACCTGAGTCCGGACGCGCGGCATCATGTGGGTAACTACACCGTGGTGATCGCCGGCGTGCAATTTCAGAGCGGTCCCGGATTCGTCGTCTTGACCGGGACCGGTCCGAGCGGCGATCTCCTGCTGGATTCAGACTGCATGGTGGCAGGCGGTTACAGCTGACCGGGCATTTCAGGCGGATGGCGCGCGCCCGGTAGATGCGGCCTTGTGCCCCATTGCCAATGAAATAGGACCTCTCAAGCCGCCCGGGCGGCCGCGGCTTTCTCGGCACTCACGCTCAGACGCGGGTCTCCCGGCACATCGGTGCGCAGCGTCGCGAGCTCCCAGTAAAGGAGCGCGAGCTCGAGACATTCGCCCGGTACTTCCGCCGGAAGACTCTCAATCCAGCGGTACCGTCACATATCGCGCCCCACGGCGCGAACGAGTGATCAAAGTGCGAGTCATGGGGTCATGAGCTAAAACCTCTCCAAACGCAGCCAGAAATTCTGCAAAACGTATCGATAGCCAGAAAAGCGCGGATCTCAACAGCCATCAATATTTCCGTCATTATTTTTCCTTTATCCCTTTGCGGAATATGGCTGCGAGGTGCTAGGCAATGGGCCGCTTAGATCTTCGCGACCGGCGACAATTAGAACTGCCGGTCGGGGGTTCAAGGTCGCTACCGATCTGATTACGGCGTCGTGCCTGCGGCCTTCCCGGAGATAGATCGCTTTTCCTGAGCCATATCGGCGTTCTGGTGGGCGGATTAAACTTACCCGGAAGTTACCCGGGAGGCTGTTACCCGGATGTACTGCATCATAAGTTATTGATTATTGGCGCTCCCTACGGGATTGCTCGGCGCTTCGCGCCTCGTCCCTCGCCTGAGGCAGGCTCGGGACCGCCGTCGCGCGGGGCGCTCCGGCGTCCTTCGCCGCCCGCGAGGCGGCGGCTCGTCGAACCCGTGTTACAGCCTTGAGAGGGCGCTTAACAGACAACAGCGTACAACTGCGCACGATAGAAAACACCTTGAAAATAGCCTGTTTTCCTATAGTTGTCCAATGCTGTCTGGTATCATTCGGGTACGAATAGTGGACATAGTGGACACAAACCCATCGCGCGTTCAGTAAGAGGCGGAGTTCTCGAAACCCGATCGGCGAGGCTTCGATTGGTCGCGCGACCGCGTCCCTATTGGGCCCCCTGCGGCAAGCCGGGTCTGCACTTGGGCTACCGGCGCCTGGCGAAGAAAAACGGTTCTTGGATCGTCAGGCGCTACCAGGGGAAGCCCGGCGAGTACGACACGAAATCATTCGCGCAGGCCGACGATTTCTCGGACGCCGACAACTCCGAGGTGCTCACCTATTACCAGGCGATTGCCCGCCTTGGCGGTGAGGCTCCGCCGGTACGCCACGGCGACGAGCAGTACACCGTGCGAGAGTCGGTCGCCGATTATCTGGCGTGGCTCAAGACTCACAAGAAAACAGCCCGGGACGCCGCGCTGAAGCTAAACGCGTATTTGGTCCCGGCGCTCGGCGACAAACTCCTCGCCGATCTCAAGCCGGAGGATTTCGAGCGCTGGCTTTCCTGGGCGGTGGATCACAAGCCCAAAGGGCGCCGCGGCGACCGTCCGCCATTGCCGAAGAAAAAGCGTAAAGGCAGCGACCTGGCAAAGATGGAGCCGGTGAAGCCGGCCATCGACGCCGCGGAGCGAAAGCGCCGCAAGAAATCCACACTGAACCGGGTCATCAACAACGTCAAAGCCTGCCTCAATCGGGCATTCCAAAACGGACACGTCTCAAGCGATGCCGCCTGGCGGCGGCTCAAGAAATTCAAAGGCGCTGATGGTGCGCGAACCCAATGGTTGACGGTCGACCAGTGCAGGCGGCTGATCAACGCGGCGGCTCCAGACTTTCGGCCGCTCGTTCATGCTGCGATGTTGACCGGCGCCCGCTGGGGCGAGCTGCGCGCCTTGAAATGCCGTGACTACGACCCGGTTTCCGCCACCATGAACATTGCGGAGTCCAAATCCGGCAAACCACGCCGGGTATACCTGACCGACGACGGCAAAGCCGCGTTCGAAAGCTGGACGGCGGGGCGTGCCGAAGCCGAAGTGATATTCAAGGATCAATTTGGCAACCCCTGGGGATCACACGACCAGCACCGACCCATGTCTGCCGCGTGCAAAGCGGCGGCAATCGAACCGGCGATCGGCATGCACACGCTGCGACATTCCTATGCATCCTCTCTAGTGCAGGCCGGCGTGAGCTTGGCCATCGTCGCCGAGGCACTCGGTCATGCCGACACGCGCATGGTCAGCAAGCACTATGGGCATCTGGCGCCAAGTCATATTGCTGATGCCATTCGCGCGCACTTGCCGGCGCTCGGAATCGAGATCGACAGCACGGTCACGAGGCTCCGGCCGTGACTACCATGCGAGGACCGATGCCCGCAGTCGACCCACCGCGGCCGGCGGCGAATGTCGGCTATCTGGAACTCAAAACAATTGAAAACTTCCCTCACAAGTCTCGGTTGAAACTCTATGGGACCGCCTTCCAAGGCACGACATTAATTTACCCGCGCAAGATGCACGATCTCCGGTCCACCATCACTTAGATCATCGCTTTTGGCGAGTAGGGTACGGTAGGTGCGCAAGTCGCCTTCGTCCAGGACACCGGCGGCACGTCGATCCGACGCGGCGCGCGGGCTCGCGCCCAGATCCAGTGTCGTCCCCAACCCGGCGTAAAGGTAATGATCGCCAAACGTCCTTTGAAGTGCAGCAAAAGTAGGCTCACCGGTGCAGTGACCGGGAGCGATGTAGTCCACTTTGTAGGTGTCATGCAGGGTTGTGGCAACTTTTTCGATAGCCGGATCCTGGGCCACCACCAGATGAAATCCGCCCGCGATGAAGTGGATGTGCGGATTGATCTTCGCGGCTTCGGCAACGATGCTCTCAATGCCCGGATGCGAACAGCCAACCACCAGTACGAGGCCGTCGGGCGTGTTGATGGCCAATGACAATTCCTTCAATTCTTTCGTTCCGGGCGCATCTGACACCAGAGCAATCAACGTAATGCCCGCTACCAGCTCTGTGGTCTTGTCGATTAACTGAATGTTGGCGCCGGGAAAGACTGTGCCCAATTTCATGATCTCAGGCGGTGTGCCGCCGTAATAGCGCTTCTCGGTGGGCAGGGCCTCGTCCTTGCGGTAAAACTTACTGGGTATATCGGAGCCGAAAATGCCACCAAGGCCATCCTTGGGTGCGTATATCTTGACCTTCGGATTCACGGTGAGCAAATAGGAAAATCCGCCCACGTGATCGCCGTGACGGTGCGATAACACCACGAAGTCGAGCTTGGTTAGATCAACGCCCTTGGCCTTCACGTTCTTCGCGAAAATCGCCGGGTCGTCACCGGTATCGAACAGAATGCGCTTGCCGTTGATCTCCACCAGGGCGGCGTAGCCCCAATCCTTGGTCATCGCCGCATCCTTGCCGAAGGCATCGTAGAGTACTGTAATGCGCGCCGGTTCCGCTGCGGTTGCGGTCGGCGTCGGGCCCGTCGCGGCACAGCTCAGCAGCCAGGCTGAAAAAAAGGCGGTCGCTAGCACATAGAGTTGAGTTGTTCGCATGACGCTCTCCTTGGTGGTTGTGACTAAGGCGTACTCCGTATTCTGCAACCGCCGCCTCACCGGCTCAGACGATCCGCGGTGCGGTAGACCGGGCGCTGCAGCGGGGGCGCGGGTCCGAGCCGCGCCAACAAGTCATGAATCGCGGGGGTCACTACCACAAAGTGCTGCAGAAGCGACTTGACCACAGTCGCGTCACCTCTTGCCATGGGCGAGATGAATTCCATTGCTGCCCGGGCAATATCAGCGTCGGCGGCGACTCGGTTGATCGTCAAGCGCCCGTCAGCACTCGCAAAAATCGCACCGGCCTCGAGAAGGTGATTGAGCACGTAGGTCGAGCCCTGACTGGCAGGGCTGGCCTGGCTGCCGTAGCGCGCCAGTGCCTCAATCAGAAACGCGCTATAGAGCGACGCGTTTTCGCGCTGATCGAGATAACCATGTTCGATCAGATAGCGGTGACCCCACAGCGACAGCAGCATTGAGTGGATCTGGGTCGCGACACTGGCGTTTTCACGCAATGCCTCGGCGATCGGCTGTTTCGTTCCCGTGACGAACTGTGGACCGAGCGAGTCAAACATACGCACAAACATGACCGCGTCGCGAACGTCCTCAAATCGCAAGGCCGATCGGTCCGGGTCCGTGAACACTGCGTCGGCTATGGGCCGGAACCTGCTGTCATACCGCAGCTTGAGAATGTTGCTGTATGTACCAGTGCGCGCCCCAACTGCATCCAGGACACGCAAATCGTTAGGGAGGCCGTAACCTGCCGCAGCACCACCGGCCCCGGCCATGCCTCCGTGATAGATCACGTCGAGAACTACGATCGGCGCGGCGGCACCCAGTTTCCGCCCGCGTAGGTTTGGGGTAAGGGGCAGATGGTCCTCGAGTTCCTGCAAGTGCGTCGCGATATTGCCAATGCGCTGTGTCGCGGGCTCATTCACCAGCGCAATCGAAGCCTCGTAAGCCGTCTTGGCGCCAAACCACGCGTCATCGTCGACCTCATAGGGTCCCAGCACCACATCAATCGGTCCCTTGAGGCCGACAAAGGCGACATCGCTGGCGTAGTAGTCATCGTCCAACAGCGCCTGTGCGCGCAGCGTCAGATATTTTCTGAGGGTCTCCTCGTGCGTGAGCGTCGCTGCTTCACGAAGTGCACGAGCCGCCTCGATCAGAGCGTCTGTGTAGTGGCGACCATACGAGACCACTTCAAACGGCCCGTTCTGTCGGCGTTCGATTGCCGTGAAGGAGTCGAGAGCCCGTTTGCGGTCGCGCTCCGACAGCGCCCCAATCCAGGTTTCAATGTCATGCTTGGTTGCGCCGGATGGGTAAAAGTCGCCGATCGGGCGCTCGGACGGAACCCCGTCGATGAATGCCGTCCCGGTCGGGCCCCACGGACCCTTGAAGAAATTCAGCGCATCGAGCTCCGACTGCGCAGCAGATGTCTGAGCAGACTGTCGTTCTCTTATCAGCGTGCGGGTGGCGGGCCACACCTGCCGCATATATAACGCATCCATTTGGCGTGCAGCCCGCAGGATTGGGACGAGCGCGGCCTGCTCGCTGGCGGGAATGCCGGTGATATCCACCTCGACCGCGACCGGTTTGAGCTCTGGCAATGACGAGGGTTCAGCGGCTGCCTCCGCAATCGCGGCGAGGCAAAGCAGTGCGGTCATTATGCCCCGCCCCAACAATCTGCCGGTCGTTTCAATGTCGGACATGGTAGTCCCCTCCCTCGAGCGCGCTTCCATTGGGTGCAGGATACCGACCCTCCGGCTAGTAGTCCTTGGGGAATCCTGCTATTTTTCTGATGTATTTCTCAGGACCTCATGCGATGGTCTCCGGTCAATTCGAATTCGGCGCGTACCGCCTCGACGCGCAAAGCGGGATGCTGTTTCGAGAGGGTGACCACGTGGCGCTGCCCCCCAAGGTGGCCGAACTCCTGGTCGCCCTGGTTCAGTCCGCGGGCAGGGTGCTCACCAGAGAAGAACTGTTGCAGCGTCTGTGGCCCGGCACGGTCGTTGAGGAGGGAAGCCTCTCTTCCCACATTTCCCTGCTGCGCAAGGCTCTTGGCGAAAATTCGAAGGCACTGGACTTCATCGAGACTTTGCCGAAACGCGGCTACCGGTTCGTGGCGTCGGTGAAACGGCTTGCATCCGAGCCACACGACAGCGGGGTCGATCGGGCCATGCTGGTGGTCCTGCCATTCGAGAACCTCACCGCAGGCGAGAGACACGACTACTTCAGTGAAGGACTGACCGAGGAGATGATCACCGAGCTGGCTCGCTTGAGCCCGGAGCGCCTCGGAGTGATCGCCCGAACCTCAGCGATGCAGTTCAAGTCGACTACGAAGACCATCGCGCAGATCGGCAGCGAGCTTGGTGTGTCTCATGTCCTGGAAGGTTCCGTGCGCCGGGTAGGGGAGCGTGTGCGCATCACGGCCCAGCTCATCCGGGTCAGCGATGAATCGCACCTGTGGGCTCAGAGTTATGAGCGAAGTCTTCACGATGTGCTCGAGGTGCAGACGGAAGTGGCCCAGGCCGTCGCCCGGGAAATCCAAATCAAGTTGACACCGCATGAGCAGCGACGCTTGGACCCAGACAAGACGCGGTCAATCAATCCGCAGGCGCACGAGTTGTATCTTCGGGGTCGCCATTTCTGGTACCGGCGTACAGAAGAGGGCATACGCAAGAGCATTCAGTGCTTCGAAGAAGCACTGCGGCACGATCCAGGCTTCGCGGCCGCCTACGACGGGATCTCCGATGCTCATACGATGCTCGCTTGCCGGGGTATGACTCCCGCCCTCGAGTCGTTCCACAAGGCCAAGACTGCGGCTAGACAAGCGGTGCGGTTACAACCAGAGCTCGGTGAAGGATATGCATCGCTTGCCCACGTACGCTTGCACGACTGGGATTGGGTCGGATTGGAGAGTGAGTTCCGGCAAGCGGTGGAGCTCGATCCCGGATATTCGATCGCACATTACTGGTACGCGGAATACCTCATGGCGATGGGCAGGACCCGGGAAGCGGTCGGCAGAGTGGAACACAGCTGGGAGTTGGATCCGCTAAACTCCGTAATCAACGCCTCAGTTGGAATGATTCGCTATTTGGCTCATGACTACGATGGGGCGCTGGTAGCCCTGCGGCGAGGGCTCGAAATCGACCCCACCCACTACGTTTCACATCTGCGCATGGGGCTCGTGTGCCTGCAGAAGAGCCTGCCGAACGAAGCGATCGATGCGATGCGCCAGGCAGTGATGCATTCCGGAGGCAGCACCGAGGCTCTGGCGGGACTGGCGCAAGCGCACGCTGTCACGGGAGACAAGCTCGCCATGGACAGGATCGTGAGGGAGCTCGGCGAAAGTGCTGACCGCTATGTTTCGCCGTACAACGTCGCAAGAGTCTATGCGGCGATCGACGACAATCTGCGAGCGCTCGAATGGCTCGAGAGAGCCTACCGGGAACACAACCCGGATCTCATCGAGCTGACTCGCGAGCCGTCCTTCGCGGGTCTGCATTCCAACGCGAAGTTCCGCGAGCTGGTGGAGCGAATCGGTTGGCGCAGCGTGGCCGCTGACTGACTGACACGAAGGCCGATGCGTTGATCCCCGACTCGCGGGATGGAACGATTGTATTGCAGGCGCCTAGAATTGAGGCCCCGACAGGGCTTACGGCCAAATCGGCGCGTTTGAGATTCCCCCCTGGTGACGCACAACGGCTGCCATGGGGAATATTAAAACCTTCCGGCCGCTGGTCCCGAGTCAGGAGTACGCGACACCGCACAGATCGCGAGTCGATCATTATTCTTGCCGCGGTGATGCCACCAAGCGTCGAGGGGGATATAGTTGTTCTCTAACAACAGGGGAGAGTCAACATGAAACGGCGACCGTTAATCATTCTTGGACTGCTGCTTTGCCTGCCCGTCTTCGCCGCGCCGCAGGGCGACAGCGGCCCTCCGGCGGATATCCTCGCGGTCCGCAATATCGAGATCATATTCCACACCGCCGGCAGTGTCCTCCCAAGCAAGGACCTCGATCTGATGATGAGCCTGTTTGCCGACGACGCCGTGCTCACTGACACCGCGCACGACAATAAGGTGTATTGGGGCAAGGAGCAGGTCCGCACTTACTGGGCGGACGTCAGCGGTCCATTCCGTCCCGAGCACCACTGGATCGGCTATACACCGGCGATGCGGATTAAAAGTCACGTCACAGGAAACACTGGCACGCTTGACTTCGAATGCCTGTGGATGAATGTGGACGACAATACCATCGGCGCACACGCCTTCTCCTCGATGAACCTCGCGCGAGTCAACGGACACTGGCTGGTTAAGGCAATCAAGGTTGGAAAGGTCGACAAGCTGTAGTTATGGCGGCTCAGGCCCTCGCGGCGGAAAGCGTGGAATAATCGGCGGAAGTCTCGGGGCTTGGCAACCGGGCCGGGATGGGCGCTCCGTATGGCAACTATCCGGTGGGCCATTCGCGTGTCCGAATTACCGCTTTGGCCGGTCGCGTCGTGGAATGACCGGTGCCTGGCAACCAGAGCCGCCGTTCAAATTGGGCAATTTAACAGTTTCAGATTTGGAGAATTCCGACAACCTACGTTGACGACCCACAGCGGACCTTCGTGAACGTCGGCTAACGGGCAATCAAACCCTGCAAAGCCGAGACCAATCGCAACCCCTGACGTGTATCCGGTCACTGCGGACAGCGATCTGGCGCCAAAACATCGTCGATGATATACTTTAAATCAAATGTATATCTACGGAGCGCACGATGCAAGTCTCAAAATGGGGCAATAGCCTGGCGGTTCGACTTCCCGCGACAGTGGTCGATGCCCTCGGACTGAAAGAGGGTGATCAGATCGAAATTCAGATTGCCGCCAAACACACGTTCGCCGTAGCCAAGGCGCCCGGCACGCGCGAGCTATTGGCGCGGCTGCGTAAGTTCCGCGGAAGGTTGCCCGCGACGTTCAAGTTCGATCGCCTCGAAGCGAATGAGCGACGCTGATCCATTTTTTGATACCAGCGTACTGCTGTACCTGCTTTCGGGCGACGCCGCCAAGGCAGATAGGGTCGAGACTCTACTATCGACCCGGGGCGTCGTAAGCGTTCAGGTACTGAACGAGTTTGCGGTTGTCGCGCTGCGAAAGCTAAAGATGCCCTTGAACGAAATACGCGAGATTCTCGATACGATTCGGGCTGTCTGCGCAGTTGAACCGATCACCGTCGAAACACATGATCGGGGTTTGGCAGTATTCGAACGCTACAGATTTTCGCTATATGACTCCATGCTGGTCGCCGCTGCTTTGATTGCGGGCGCTAAGATTATTTACTCAGAGGACCTACAGGACGGGCAGGTCATCGATAATCAGTTGCGGGTTACCAACCCGTTCTGAGCCAGCCGTCCGATCGTCGCGTCGCGACCCGGAGCTGACGTCGGTGACTGGCCGCTTTGCGGCAACCAAAATACCCTGTTTGCAATACGATACGGCCGCGGCACGCGAACATCGCCTCACGCTTGCCTGGATATGCTATCCTTACTATACTTCAATTTGTAAGGAATAAGGAGTCAACCATGAGCTCAGAAGCTACGCTGACTAGCAAGGGTCAAACCACAATTCCCAAGCCGATTCGCGACAGCCTAGGAATGAAGACCGGCGACCGGATGAGCTTCACGTTGATGCCGGATGGCGTTGTCGTCATGCGAGTAAAAAACAAGCGTGTATCTGAACTCGCGGGGGTGTTGTACAAAAAAGGCAGGAAGCCTGTTCCCGTCGAACAATTGTCTCGCTGATGCTCGGCGTAGATACTAACGTCCTCATCCGGTACTTGATCCGGGACGATCAGCCCCAGTATGAAAAGGCGCGGCGATTGATCGATCGTGAAGTGAGCAAGGGCGAACCGGTCCTGGTGAGTCTTCTGGTCCTGCTGGAGACGGAATGGGTGCTGCGAAGTCGATATGAATTGCCGAAGGCAGACATCGTTGCGGTTTTTTCTGCCCTGCTGGACACAGCCGATCTGTCTTTCGAAGACGAGCCATCAATTGAGCATGCAGTATATTCGTGGAAGGACTCGACCGCGGATTTTGCGGATTGTCTTATCGATGCGCGCAATCGCCGGTTGGGCTGCCGCGCCACCGCAACGTTTGACGGGAGAGCACTCAGGCTTGCCGGATTCGTTGCGGTCTGAAATGCCGGACGATCGACCCGTTGTTGACGGCGCCCAACGACCGTACATGGACGACCCCACTTGTCCAGGCTTTCAGTTCGTGAGGGCTGACAGGATCAGATTGCAACCGTACATGGGAGTGTCTGATTTTTTGTGTCTGAGCCATACTTTAGATCAGGAGGCGGAGTATGGCGATCAAGAAAGAGATTCTAGACGAGCTTCTGAAGGATAAAGATCCGAAGACGATGTTTTCCTCCGACGGGCTGCTCGGCGAGCTGAAGAAGGCCCTGGCTGAGCGGGTTCTGAACGCAGAGATGGACCATCACCTGGCAGATTCGACGCAGGATGAGGTTTCCGAAGGCGATAAGTCCGGTAATCACCGCAACGGCTATAGCAAGAAGACGGTGCTGACGGAGAACGAAGCGATCGAGCTCGCGATTCCGCGGGACCGTCGCGGCAGTTTTGAGCCGCAGCTGATTGCGAAGTACCAACGCCGATTTCCGGGCTTTGATGACAAGATCATCTCGATGTACGCGCGCGGCATGAGCGTTCGGGAGATTCAGGGGCATTTGCGCGAGCTCTACGGGATCGAGGCCTCCCCGCAGCTGATCTCGACCGTGACCGATGCGGTACTCGAGGAGGTGAGCCGCTGGCAGAGCCGGCCGCTCGATCCGTCGTACGCGTTGGTATTTTTCGATGCGCTGCGGGTAAAGATGCGCGATGAGGGCACGGTGCGCAACAAGGCAGTGTATCTGGCGATCGGCGTGTCGCCGGAGGGGCGCAAGGACGTTTTAGGGATTTGGATCGAGCAAACCGAGGGCGCGAAGTTTTGGCTGCGGGTGATGACGGAGATCAAGAACCGCGGCGTGAACGATATTCTGATCGCCATCATCGATGGATTGAAGGGGTTTCCAGAAGCGATCAACTCGGTATTTCCCGAGACGCAAATTCAGACCTGCATCGTGCACCTGATCCGTAATTCCCTGGATTTTTGCTCTTGGAAGGATCGCAAGCCGGTCGCCAAGGAGCTGAAAACCATTTACCGCGCCGCCGATGCAGAGGCCGCCGCCGCGGCGCTAAAGGAGTTTGATGAGGGGCCCTGGGGCCAACAATTCGCGGCGATTACGGCCTTGTGGCGCCGGCACTGGGCGCATGTGATTCCGTTCTTTGCCTACCCCCAGGAGGTGCGGAAAATGATTTACACCACGAATTCCATTGAGAGTCTGAACGCGAAGTTGCGCCGTTCGGTTCGCATCCGCGGCCATTTCCCGAACGACGAGGCGGCGCTGAAATTAATCTGGCTGCAATTGCGCGAGATCACTCAAAAGTGGAAGATGCCTCCGCGCGAATGGAGCGCAGCGAAGGCGCAGTTCGCGGTGGTGTTCGGCGATCGGTTCGAGGTCAATCGTTAATGAACCGGCTCAGAACACAAAATTTCTGACAGTCCCCCGTACATTCGGACTTTAGCTGCGGCTTGAGCCGCTGTCCCTGATGGGTTTGGCTGATCGGCTCCCAATCGCTTTCTCGCACTCGTGGTGCTGCAGTCATTTTGGGTTTGGCCAACCACGGTCTTACCTGTTTTGCCATCACTGCGTGATTGCCTGAGCAATCGGTGGTGTGTTCCCCTGTGCTGCCCTTCTTCTCAGTAACTCAGGCCATTCATGTAGCCATTAGTGTCGGCACATAATCGGCTTTAAATTCCCGCCCATGTGCGAGTATCGCCCACACGGTCCGCACGTTCTTGTTCGCCAATGCCACCGCCGCAATATTTGGGTGCCGGCGCTTGAGCAGATCGGTCAGCCACCCCTGGGTGTTGTCGACTTTTTTCGTCGCCGCCACGATGGCCGAGCGTGCACCATGGATCAACAGCGTGCGCATATACGTATCTCCGCGTTTGCTGATCCCGAGTAACGTTGGCTTACCTCCGCTGGAACTTTGGCGTGGAACCAGTCCCAGCCAGGCAGATACTTGGCGCCCGTTATCAAAGCTGTGCGCATCTGCGATCGAGGCCACCAGTGCGCTCGCCGCCAACGGTCCGATGCCGGGGATCTTCTCGAGCTTGCGGCTGAGCTCGCTGCCGTGGTGCCATGTAATGATCTCCTGCTCGAATTCCTTGACCTGTCGATCCTGTTCCTTCAAATGAGCGGTCAAGCGCTCGATCAAGTGCCGGAACTGCACGGGCAATTCATTGCTCGCATCCTCGAGCAGTTCTGGAACGCGCTTAGCCACATTGTAGATGCCTTGGGGAATGACGAGCCCAAACTCGCCCAGCAATCCGCGAATCTGATTGGCCTGCGCGGTACGGGCTTTCACAAAGCCCTGGCGCACTCGATGCACTGACAAGATCGCCTGCTGCTCGATGCTCTTGATCGGCACGAAGCGCATGTTCGCCCGGGTCACTGCCTCACAGATCGCTTCAGCATCGGCAACGTCGTTCTTGTTCGTCTTCACGTAAGGCTTTACAAACTGCGCCGCGATGAGCCGAACCGTGTGCCCAAAACCCTGCAGCGTGCGCGCCCAGAAGTGTGCACTGGCACAAGCCTCCATGCCAATTACACACGGCGGCATATTTGCAAAAAATACGGCCACTTGCGCTCGCCGTAGCTGCCTGCGCAATACCGCTTTGCCTCGCTCATCGATCCCATGCACCTGGAACACGTTCTTCGCCAAATCAATGCCGACCGTTGTAATCTTCATTGTGGACGCTCCTATCCGTTTCGGTGGTTGCTAGACAATTCCACTTTGGCACGTTGATGCCGTTTAGGGTGGGGGCGTCCATCCCATTG
>Ga0181538_10000885_pt1 | contig 35351 bp, 23 predicted proteins | sample PEATcosm2014_Bin_40_FD_119773 | JGI IMG/M metagenome (GOLD analysis project Ga0181538, IMG submission 119773) | Peatland microbial communities from MTU Mesocosm Facility, Houghton, MI, USA - PEATcosm2014_Bin23_30_metaG | ecosystem: Environmental > Terrestrial > Soil > Wetlands > Peat | place... | reverse complement strand
GATCCCGAACAGGACAAGCCCGGCCAGTATGTGGATCGCCAGGTTTGCGGCATGGTAGCTCCACACCGCGGTCCCGCTGGCGGCATAGTTGAGCGCCAGCGACAGGTTCAGCATGGGCCGGCCCCCCACGGTCGTGCCCACAGGGGGCCGGAGCGCCGTTCCCAGGTGCCGGATGCTCGCGTTGGTCGCGATTGCGAACCCGTCGTCGTAGAGCAGCGGGACGGAAAAGGTCCGGCTGTAGGCGACGACTGCCAGGACCGCGAGGGCCGTCCCGCCTGCCAGCGCCGGCCAGCCCATGCGCGGCCGCGCCCCCGGCGATTCCCCGTGCCCGGACATAGTTGCCGCCCCTGTTGTCACCCGGCCCCGAAATTCGGCGGTTCCCGGGGCGACTCAAGATAATCCGCACGGCCAGGAGGCGACTCCGCAACCGGTGCCGCATGGCGCATTGGTGGACGGGCCCTGCGGGGTCCGATCGACCGCATCGTTCATCCGCCCCCGTGCCTCGTTCGCCGGTGCGGCCTCCGGGGCGCTGGACCAACGTCATTGACCATCCGCCCGCCCGGGCCACTTACTTCGCACAGATGGGCAACCCGGTTGAAACAGCGCAGGCGCCGCCCGCCACCACGGCCGCTCTGGCCGTCTTGTGTTGCGCAGGCCGCGGCGTCATCCTTTGCGCCGGCTCCACCGAGTAGCACGCCGTGGTCACCATCCCCTCACGCGCCTCCGCCCTCACCACCTCCCTCGTGGGCGTTGGCCTGCTTGCCTGCGTCTACCTGGCTGCGCTCAAGCTTCTCAACATACCCTGCCCGTTGACGGGCTGCTGGGCCATCATCAACAGCCGCTACGGGGCCGTCTACGGTCTCCCGCTGCCCCTGCTGGCCATCCCCCTCTGGGTTGTCCTCGCCCTTCCCGCAACACGGCCCTGGCACAGTCACGTGCAGCTCGGCTCCGTGCTGCTCCTGGCCCTGGGCGGCCTCGCGCTCATGGCCATACAGTTCCTCGTCCTGAAGGGATTCTGCCCGTTCTGCACGATCCACGCCGCGGCGGCCCTTGCCGCGGCCTTTGCCCTGCCGATGCGCGGCAGGGCCCACCCCTGGCTGCCCTCCCTGATGCTCGCGCTCGCACTGCCCGTGTTCTTCGCCGTCAAGGTGCTGGCCGAGGCGCGGGTGCAGTCCTGGGACGGCCAGGGCTACACCACGCTTACCGTCATCCCCAAGGCCTCCAGGGACGCCAAGGCCGCCAAACCCGCGATCGTGCCCGCCTCGTCGATGCTCTCCCTGAACGCCAACCTTGACCAGGTCGCCTTCAGCTGGCTGGGGCCGGTCGACGCCGAGCGATCGCCCGTCCTGGTCATCAGCTTCCAGTGCCCCCATTGCCTCGATCTCCTCGGGCAGACCCTGAAGCACCCGCAGTTCGGCGTCTTCAAGGGGCCAAAGGTCCTCCTCTACTCCAGCCCCGATGCCTCGGCGGACTCGATAGCCGTCCTCGCGGCCATTCTCTCCGTGCCGGGTACGCCCCGGGAGCAGTTCACGACGGTGTTCAGCCAGCTCGGAATGTTGTTCGATCCCCTTCTGACCCGCGACTCCAGGGCGCTGCGTAGCCGCCTCGGCGCCCTCTTCCCGCATTACACCGACAAGCTGGAGGCCGCCAGGCAGCTGTTGAACGCCCAGGCCGAGGCGCTCAAGTACATTCCCGGCCACGGGACGCCCTTCCTCCTTAGGCCCGACGGCACGGGCAGGTACGACGTGGCGCCCAACGACCTCCTCTTCCCCTGAGCCAGGGCGATCGGGGGGAAAGGCCTAGACATACCCCGGGCACGGCCTTCCCGCCGACGGGCAATGCCGGCGCGTTCACTGCTGCAAGGGCTCGATCCGGGACAGGATCCTGCGGGCCCGGTCATTATCCGGCTGAAGCCTGAGCACTTCCTTAAGGTGCGCCACCGCCTCGCCGGTCCGCCCCGGGATCTTGAGAAGCGCGCCCGCGAGGTAGAAGTGGATCGTGGCGTCATCGGGCCTGATGCGCAGCGCCTGCTCGTACTGAGCGATCGCCTCCGCCGTCCGGCCCAGGGAGTTCAGGGCATTCGCCAGGTTGTAATTCGCCTGGTAAAGGTCGGGCCTGAGGCGCAGCGCCTCCTCATAGTGCGGGATCGCCTCGCGCGCCCGGCCCGTGGAGACCAGGGCATTGCCGAGATCGTTGTGCGCCTCGGCATAATCGGGCTTCAGGCGCAGCGCCTCCTCATAGTGCGGGATCGCCTCCTGCGTGCGGCCCAGCGAGCCAAGGGCGTTGCCCAGGTCGTTGTGCGCCTCGGCAAGGCCGGGCTTCAGGCGCAGCGCCTCCTCGTAACGGGCGATCGCCTCCGGCACACGGCCCAGTGACGCCAGGGAAGCCCCGAGATTGCAGTCGGCCTCGGCATAATCGGGCCTCAGGCGCAGCGCCTCCTCGTAGTGGGCGACCGCCTCCTCCAGGCGGCCGGGCGTCTTCTGGAGGAAGCAGCCCAGGTTGTACTGCGCCCGCTCGTTCTCGGGGAGCTTGGCCACCGTGTCGCTCCATATCGACTCGTTGGTGCGGTAGTCCTCGTTCCGCTGCCACGTGGCCCAGGACAGCGCCGCGGCCAGGGCCAGGCAGACGGGGAGCGCTGCCCGCCCCAGCCACCGCCGGATCCCGAGCACCGCCAGGACCACCACGGGGATGAGCGGCAGGTACATCCGGTGCTCGGCTATCGTCTCCGTGGCGACGGGGATTATGCTGGAGCTCGGCGCAAGGATCGCGAAGAAGCTGGCCCCCAGGAATCCGATGGCCGGCCGCCTGGCGAGCGCCCACGCGGTCGCCGCCACGAGGCCGGCGATGGCCAGCGCGCAGGGCACCACCCGGAAGGAGGCGATCTCAAGGGCGCTGCCGTAGTCGAAGATCAGCGGATGCGGCCAGAAGCAAAGCCACAGGTAATGGACGATCGCCGGCAGCTGGGTAAGCGCGTAGCGCCACCAGGCCACCGGGGCGCCGAATCCGGCGGTTCCGCTCCGGCCGTGCGTGGAGAGGACAAGGAGGGCCAGGACGAGCCACGTGGCGGCCAGCCCCGCGTACACCCGCCACCGGAGCCGCAGGGCCTCCCGGAAGCCGCCGGCCAGGAACGCGCGGTCGTAGAGAAGGACGACAAGCGGGGCCGAGACCATGACCTCCTTGGTGGCCATCCCGAGGAGGCAGGCGGCGACCGACGCGGCGTGCCACCAGGTCCTTCCCGCCCCGCCCGCGTCGGCGCCCCGCATGAAGCAGTACAGGGTCAGCAGGTAGAGCAGCCCCATGAGCGACTCCGCCCGCTGGATCAGGTAGGTCACGGCCTCGGTCTGCAGGGGATGCAGGGTCCACAGAAGGCCGACCGCTAGGGCGATGAGGGAGGCCGACGGGTCCGCCCGCCGCGCGAGCGTGCGCCGGACGATTCCGAACAACGTCAGCCCGGCCAGAACATGGATCGCCAGGTTCGTGGCATGATAGCTCCACACCGCCGTCCCGCTGATGGCATAGTCGACCGCCAGGGAAAGATTGACGACCGGCCGGCCGCCCACGGTCGAGTCGACCGGGGGCAGGAACGCCGTGCCCAGGTGCCGGATGGTCGTGTTGCCGGCGATCGAGGGCTCGTCGTCGAAGATCAGGGGAACGGAAAAGGTCCGGCTGTAGGCCGCGATCGCCAGGATCGCTAGAACGGCGCCGCCCGCCAGCGCCGACCAGTCCGTGCGCCGCCGCGACCCCGGCGAGTCCCCGTGCCCGGAAAGAGTTGCCACCCTCGTAGTCACCCGGCCCCGAAATTCGGGGGTTCCCGGGACGACTCAAGATAATCCGCACGATCCGGCGGCCGGGGCCGCGCTCAGGCCCCCCCGTCCGGCTCGTTCAGGACGTCCCGGACGACCGAGGCCAGCTCCGTGATGTCGTAGGGCTTTGCGACCATTCCCCGGAACCCGTGCTTGCGGAAGTCCGCCATTGCCAAATCGCTCGAGTAGCCGCTCGACACGATCGCCCTGACCCCGGGATCTATCTCGCGCAGGATCGAGATGGCCTCCTTGCCGCCCATGCCCCCCGGGATGGTCAGGTCCATCACAACCAGGTCGAAGGGCCTGCCGGACTCCTTGGCGGCGCGGTAGCGCTTGATGGCCTCCTCCCCGTCCGAGGCGGAGGCGAACTCCAGCCCCAGCCGGGTCATGAGCTTCTCGGCCATCTTGAGGATGGGCGCCTCGTCGTCCATGAAGAGCACCCGCCGTCCCCGCCCGATTCCGGCTGCCGCCCCCGCCCTCGCGGGCGCGGGCCGCGGGACGGGCGCCGCCGGGAGCCATATGGTGAAAACCGAGCCCCTGCCGACGACGGAGCTCACCTCGATGTGCCCCTGGTGCCTCTTGACGATCGAGAATACGGTCGCAAGCCCGAGGCCGCGGCCCTGCGCCCTCGTCGTGAAATACGGCTCGAAGATCTTCCCTATTTGCTCGGGCGGGATCCCCGACCCTGTATCCGAAACCGTGATGCGAATGTAGTCGCCCTCCGCGAGGACGGGATGGGCGCCGGCGGCGATCCGCTCGTTCGCGGCCGCTATCCGGAGCGTCCCCCCGCCGGGCATGGCCTGGTTCGCGTTCATGGCCAGGTTCTGGATGACCTGGCTGATCTGGGCCCTGTCGACATTCGCCGCCCTGAGGCCGTCGGGCATCCCGAATTCGCTCCTCACGCCGGAGCCCCTGAGCGCGAAGGTCGCCGCCTCCCGGATCACCTCGTCAAGCAGGACGGCGGCCCGGACCGGGTCGCCCCCCTTCGCGAAGGTGAGCAGCTGGAGGGTGAGTTCGCCCGCGCGCTTCGTGGCGCGCACCGCCTCGTCAAGCAGGTTTGCCTCCTCCGGCATTCCCGCAAGGTCGAGCTGCAGGAGCGTGAGGTTGGCGAGCACCGCGGTCAGTATGTTGTTGAAATCGTGGGCGATGCCGCCGGCGAGCATTCCCACCGACTCCATCCTGGCCGCGCTCTGGAGCTTCTCCTCCATGCGCTGGCGCTCCGTCACGTCGCGCAGGACAAAGACGGCACCCACCCTCTTGCTCGTGGAGTCGGCGACGGGGGCCATCCTCCCCTCGACAAGGCGCGTCCGGTCCGCCCTGCCCTTGAGCATCGTCTGCGGGGGGATCTCGGCGAGCGAGCCGCTTTCCACGATCTCCTTGACCGGCAGGACGGTCTCAAGGCCGCTCTCCACGTTCATGAGCCGGCACACCTCGGAGACCTGGCGGCCCACGGTCTCCGCCGCGTTCCATTGGATCATCTCGGCCGCCGCGCGGTTGATGAAGAGGACTCGTCCCCGGGCGTCAACCGTGATCACTCCCTCGCTCATGGTGCCGAGCGTCACCGCGAGCCGCTCCTTCTCGGAGGCGAGCGCAATCTCGGCGTCGCGTCGCGCCGTGATGTCCACGATGACCCCCACGAGGCTCCACCGGCCGGGGCCCAGCCGCGTGACGGACACGTGCTCCTGGACGCAGAACGAATGCCCCCCGGTGACGATATGGAACTCCTGCTCGTAGTCGGGCCTGCCTTCGCGCAGGGCCCTTCTCGAGGCTTTCTGGATCTGGGCCCACTCGGGAATGATCTCCTCGGTCCAGAGCGTGTTCTGCCCGGGTACGGGCTCGGTGCCGAAGATCTTCCTGTAAAGCACCGAGGGCGGGATGAACATCTGCCATGCGATCTCGATGTCGGGGTTCCCGGTGACCACCGCCTGCCAGAGGAGGCAGTCCGCCCGCTTCAGGATCTCCTCGAGTTGGCTCTCCGTCCGCCTTCGCGCCTCCTCGGCCTCGTGGCGCTTGGTGACATCCACGATCGCGCCCGCCAGATCCCATTCGCCGGGCCCAGCGGGCCGGATCGTCACCTCCTCGGAGAGCCAGTGCACGGAGTCGGGGCCGAGGATGCGGTACTCCTGCTGGTATCCGCTTGCCCCCTCGGTGAGCGCCTTGATCGCCGTATGCTTCGTCCGCTCGTGGTCGGGGGCCTGCTCGTCCCTCCACAGCCCTCCCTCGTCCACGAGGGACGCCAGCCGGTAGATGGGGTTCTCATGGAGCTGCGGCGGCGTCCTGAACTTCCACGCATACGACGAGCCCTCGCGCCGCACCCGCGCCCACCAAAGCAGGATGTTCGACCGGTCGAGCGTGTCGAGAATCAGCTGGTAGTTCTCAAGCTTTGCATCGGTCGGATCATTGCCGCTCCCCGGGGCCGCGCGCGCCCGGAGCCTCGCGCGGAGGAGAATCAGGCCGGCCGAGGCGAGGCCGCCGATGCCCGCGGCGATGAGCGCCACAATCGGGACTGAAAGTGATGCAAAAGGCACGGTGGGAATGGGATTGTGCAGCTCTTACGCACAGGGCCCCGGGGCAGCCGATGCACCTCGAAACAACCTGATCCTGCTAGCGTAATGCAATCCCCGGCGCGAGACGCTGTCAACCGCGCAGCCCCGCCTGCCGCCTTCAGTCGCGGTGCCGCCCGGTCGCGCCAAGGCCGGTAGCCGATTGCGGACGCAGACAACTCCCCTTTGCCAGGCCCGCTATTCCTCGCCGTCCAGGTAATCGAGCGGGGCGGAGCGGATGAGGGCGCGCTCCGGCGAGCGCACCAGCCATTTCTTGCTGTCGGGGTAGTGGCAGGTTTCCCCCAGGGGATTGTCCGCGACGATGCACACCACCAGATCCGCATCGCTGTCGTTGATCAGCTGGTGCGGGAGCCCGGGTTCGAAAATGAACGCGTCGCCCGCCTCCACGGGCGTCCTCCCGTCCTTGTCCCGGACGACGCCCTTCCCCGAGATCACGTGGTAGAACTCCCACTGGGCGCTGTGCGAGTGGTAGGGGCAGGCGCTCTTCCCGGCGGGGACGCGGCAGATTTCCACATCGAAGGGGTGGCGCCTTGACAGGTCGGTGGAGGCGGGATCGCGGCCCAGGCTGATGGAGATGTTCCTGTCCGCGCTCGCGAATCTGCCCTTTGGCGAGGACCAGAACTCCTCGGGAATGTCCCTTGTGTTGATCTTCTTCATGGAAATTGGCCGCCCCCGCCCCGAGGTCCGCGCGCCGTCAGGGGCGGCCGGCCGGGGCGGCGCCGAGATCGGAGCGCTTGAATTCCTCCCAGGCCCGACGCTGGGCAGAGGCGGCCTCGCGCGCGGCCGCGAGCAGGCGGCGCTGGCCCGGCCGGCCCAGCGAGCGGCCGTAGCCGATCAGGGCGTCGAGGTCGGCGCTCCCCTTCCACCCCCCGGTTCGCAGGTGGGCCGAGGCGACGAGGCGGGCCCACTGCTGGATGAACTCCTCGTGATCCGCCGGGGAAAGGTCGGCCACGGCTATGCGATCCTCGGCGGGCTGCAGGGCGTGGACGACGTACGAGACCGGCGAGGTGCCGATCCAGGAAAGCCGCGCGATCGGAACATACTGCATGAAGTGCTGCACGGTCGCCACCCGTTCGGCCTCGCTCGGCCACGCCGGCTGCCTCACGCGGAGAAAGGACAGCGGCGCCGACGGCGCCGCGGCCTTCATGTCCAGGATGAACGGCAGCCGCTTGCCCTTGACGAGGATGATATACCGCTCGAGGCCGAGGCTGCCGTTGCCGGCAATCCGGCCGCAGAGGTCTATCACGCGGTAGAAGCCCGGATCGGGCTGGCTCCGCGCCCATGATTCAAATCTCCGGCGGGCCTTCGCCTTCGCCTCGCGGTCCAGGGGGAAGGAGCGGCCATGGCGGATCCTCAGCTTCCCCCGCGCGACCCACTTGGCCAGGAAGTCCTCGCGGCTGCGCTCCTGGACCTTGGCGAGGAGCCGGGCGATGCGTCCCTCCGCCACCTCGGGCTCGATGTGGCCCGGCTTTCCGCCCTGGAGGGTCTGCGCGTAGGTCGAGAGGAAAAGGCGCGCCAGACCCGGCTCACCGAGGACGTGGAGCGCCGTAATGGCGCGGCCGGTCTCCCAGTCGGCCGGGGCGAGGCAGCATTCGTCAAAATCATTGAGATCGAAATACGGCACATGGTTCGCCCCCCTGTAGCTCCCCAGGTTCTCGAGGTGCGCGTCGCCGCATATCCAAGCCAGGGGGGAGCCCCCCGGCGAAAGCCCGGCCCACGCCCGGTAGAAGAGCGGGGCCGTCCCGCGGAGGAAGGCGAAGGCGTCCTCGCGCATCTTCGCCCATTTGAGGGCGAGGAGGGCCGGGTTGCGGCCGCGGTTGCTGGCGATGATCAAGTCGGTGGTCGTCATGCCCCGGGGGAAGGGAGGGTGCTGCGGGAATTGATTGGACTGGGTGCGATGTTCACCCGGGTCGGGGAATGGGCAAACCTGATCGGTCGCGCTCGGAAAGGAACCTGAAACAGGCATGGATCCGGCGGCGCTGCGCGAACCGGCTCCTACTTGTGCGGCTGCGAACCGTCATGGACCGTGAACACCTTCGCTAGGAGAAGCACCGCGGCAAGGCACGCATAGGCGATGGCGAACGGGGACGCGGGAAACAGCGACGCCGAGGTCCGGGGCGCCCCGACCAGCCAGTCGACGAGGGGCATCGAGCCGACCGCGTCGCCGGGCACGAAACGCCATGAATGGAGGAATCCGAGCAGGCTGAGGGCTGATGCCGCCAGCGACCAGAGCGCTGCCTGGGCGAGCTTCCGGTCGATCACGAGGACGGTGATGGTCGAGAAGATCAGGGCGCTGCAGAAAGTACCCTGCCCGATCGCAAATCCCCCCTCGATCGAGATGCCGGCGTCGTGAAACGCCGCGAGAAGCCTGGGGCCGAATTCCGGGCCCGAGGCGGAGCCCGCGCCGGCGATCCGCGCCGCGCTGGCCATGGAGAACGTGGTCCAGGCCAGGATGACGGGGACCATGCCCATGATGACCGCCGGCCAGTGGCGCTGGGGCGCCGTCTCGAATGCCTGGATCGTGATGATGAATCCGATCCATATGATTATCGCCAGCCCGCAGTCGGCCGGGACGGCCCAGGCGATCGGGGACATTGCGCCGGTCAGGCACACAAACGTGATGAAGATCCCGTTCGCGGTCGAATAGCCCGCGCGCGCGCCCATCCGCTTCCAGGCGGGATGGCCGATGTAGAGGGACGTCGGGAACGGGGACCCGAAGAAGGCCGCCGCGAATGTGCAGGCCCCGTTGACCATGAGCGACGAGCGGGGCGAATAGGAGTCGCCGGCCGCGGCGGCGGACTCGATGCACTGGAGCGATGCGAGCAGGTTGAGGAGGCCCATCGGCAGGATCACCGACAGGTACGGCAGGATCTGGCCGCCGGCGAAGCCCCCCAGCACGTCTGCGACCACGGGCACGGGGGGCCGCCAGCTGATGTCCCCGAGCGCAAGCCTGCCGAGCGGCGCGAGCCCGGTGGCCCATGCGAGGGCGGCGCCGACCGCCAGGACCACGAGCGCGGGCGGCACCCCTCCCCTGGGCTTCAGCTCGCCGAAGTAGAAGAGCAGCACCAGGCCGAGCGTCACAATGCCGACGATCGGATGGGCGAAGGTGCTGAACAGGAAATTCATGGTCAGGAAGGCCAGCCCGGCGCCGGAGAGCGATGCGAGAAGGGCCGCGCGGGGCGTTATCGCCCGGATCCGCCCGGCGACGAACGCCCCGAAGAATTCGATCATGCCGCTGCCGACGCACGCGACCAGGCCGACCCGCCAGGCGACGAGGTCCGGGTCGGCGGCCCCGTGGGCGATCGCGATCTGCTTCGCCGGCGCCATGACCAGGTAGATGTACGCGATCATCGTCGGCGTGTTCAGTCCGAACGGTATCGCGCAGACGTCGGTGCGGTTCTCCCTCCGCGCGAGCCGGTGGGCCTGCCAGGCGTAGAAGACGTTGCCGACGAGGTACGAGATGGCGACCCCGGGCAGCACATGGCCGTAGACCAGCTCGGGCCGGAAGCCGAGCACGCCGACGCACATCGGCGGTATCAGCAGGAGCTGGACCATGTTGTCCAGCGCTATGGCGCAAAAGCCGTCGACGTCGCCCCGGCAGAAGATCTTCACGGTGCCGCGATCTGCCGCCCCAGCTCGCCGACGAGCGATACCGCGAAGAGGGCGGCCTGGCGCGCGGCGAACGGCGACAGCCTCCGGTAGTCGTTGTCCGGCCGGCCCTGTGTCCGGTTGCTTCCGCCCCGGATGCAGATGAAGGGCGTCCGCAGGTACCAGCAGACCTGGGCCACGGAGCCGCTCTCCATCTCCATGAGGTCGGGCCTGAGCTGCCTTCGGATGTCCCTGATGCGCCCCGCCGTGATGCCGAACTGGTCTCCCGACGTGATGCGTCCCATCCGCACCGCGGGGGTGTAGGGCGGGTTGTGATGCAGGGCGGCCTCGGGCACATGGCGCCTGATGGCCCGCCTTGCGGCTGCGAGCAGCCGCCGATCGGCGGGATAGACGATCGGGCAGGGGTCGCCGAGGGGGCCCTCGGCGCCGAAGTATTCCATGGCGTAGTTCCGGCCCAGGGATCCGAAGTCGTGATTGCAGGTCACCTCGCCCACAATCACGTCACCGTTTCGCACATCCGGGTTCATGCGCGAGGCCGTGCCCGTCATGATGACCTCCCGCGGCCGGAAATGCCCGACGAAGAGCGCGGAGACCAGCGAGGCGTTGGTCTTGCCGATCCCGGTGACCGCGATGACCGTCGGGCGGCCGGCGAGCAATCCCCGGACGTAGGGAAAGCCCCCGAGCCTGCCCTTCCTCTTCGCCGTAAGGGCCCAGTTGACGAGATCTGTTTCCTGCGGGATGGCCCCCAGCACGAGCGTCAAGTTGCGCGAGGGCCCCGGCGCCCGGCGGGCCGCCGTCGGGATTCCCGGACGGATCGTGGGAGGCGGGTGCCGAAGCACGGCGGGGGGAGTCCTTTTCTCGGGATTCCCCCTCCTCCGCGGAACCAATCTCCCGCTGGATTCCAGATTCAACGAGTCGACATGCATCTTTCAGGCGGCCCGGCCGGCGCCCGTTGCAGGCCATGGCAATCTCAGATCGGGCCGGCGTTCACAACCAGGGAATTGGAATCGCAGCCCCCTTTGGCCCCGGCCCATTCCGGGCCGGCCGGCTCCCGGGCTCCCCGGATCCGGTCCCATCGCCCTACCCGGAGTGGGATTCGCCCCTCATCGGGGGGAACGTGATTATTCTCGGGGTCGTCAACGGCGCCGGCAGCTCCGAAGGAGGCAGGGCCTTCTTCAGCGCATCCATGAGCAGGTCCGATGTAAAGGGCTTGTTGAGGACGATCTCGACCCCGGCGGCCTTCAGCGCCTTCATCTTCGTCATCGTCTGGCTTTCGGACAGTATCCCCGTGGACGCTATGATGGAGAGATTCGGGGCCATGGAGCGAAGGGTCGCCGCGAGGTCGTCGCCGCTCATTCTCGGCATCCCGACATCGGTGATAACGGCGGTGAACTGGCCCCCGAATTCCCGGAATTTCTCGAGCGCCTCGATCCCGTCCGAGGCTGTCACGACGGTGAAGCCGAAGTGGCTCAGCACCTCCTCGCCGACGCGCCGCACGGCCAGTTCGTCGTCAACGAGCAGCAATCGGCGGCCGCCGCCCTGCAGCGTCTCCCCGCCGCCCTGCGGCCTCTGCTGGACCGGCGCATCCTTGGCGGCGGGAAGGTATACGGTGAACCGGGATCCAACGCCAAGCGCGCTGTTCACGGTCACAAACCCCCCGTGGCTCCGGACAAGGCCGTGGACCGTCGACAATCCGAGCCCGGTGCCGCGCCCCTTTGGCTTGGTTGTGAAGAAGGGGTCGAAGATCCGGTCGAGGATCTCCGGGGGGATGCCCGTCCCCGTGTCGGCCACGGAGATGGTCACGTAATCGCCGGGCTGGGCGCCGACGGTCAGCCGCGCCTCCTTGTCGCCGATCCGGCAATTCTCGGCCGAGATCGTCAGGGTGCCCCCGTTGGGCATGGCGTCCCTCGCGTTCACCGCAAGGTTGAGCAGCACCTGGTGCAGCTGGGTCGGGTCGCCGATGACCGACTTGAGGTCGGGCGCGAACTGCACGTCGATCTCTATCCCGGGCGGGAACGTCCCGGTTATCATCTGCTGCAGCTCCCGGATGAGGTGCCTCGGGACAATCTCGACGCGTTCGCCTTCGATCCCATGGGCAAAGGTCAGGACTTGGCGGACGACACCCGCCCCCCTCTGTGCGGAGGACTCCATGACGTCGAGAATCTGATGGGAATCGGGCGTCGGGTACCTGCTCTTCAGCCACTCGATGCTCATGAGTATCGGCGCGAGCACGTTGTTCAGGTCGTGGGCCACGCCGCTAGCAAGCAGCCCGATGCTTTCAAGGCGCTGCGCCCGCATCAGCCTGTTCTCCAAGGCCTTGCTCTCGGTGATGTCCTCCTTGATCGCGACATAGTGGCGGATCACGCCCTCCGAATCCCGGATGGGGGCGATCGTCATCGCCTCGCGGAAGATCCGGCCGTCCTTCGCCCGATTGCAGATCTCCCCCTGCCAGTTGTTGCCCGCGGTTATGGTCCGCCAGAGCTCATCGTAGAACGTCTGTGGGTGCTTGCCGGATTTCAGCACCCTCGGGGTCTTTCCGACCACCTCGCTGCTCGTGTATCCGGAGATCTTCTCGAACGCCGGGTTCACCCACTCGATGTGGCCGCGGCTGTCGGTGATCACGATGGAGGTCGGCGCGGCCTGCAGCGCGGCGTCCAGCAGGTGGACGCGCTCCCCGGCGGCAAAGACGCTGTGCTCATCGAGGAGGCTCTTGGTCTTCGCCTCCGCCTCTCGCATCACGTACTTGTGGATCGTCTTTGTCGCAAGGACCCCCGCGACTACAACAAAAGCCAAGCCCTTCGCAGTTTCCACGGCGACGACGGCCACCGGCAGGCGGAACCACCACGCCACGAGCAGGTCCGTCAATATGATCCAGGCGCCTGCGGCGCCGCAATAGATCGCGGCCATTCTCGCCGGCGCCGTCATGCGCGGCAGCAGAGCGGAAAGCTGGGGCGGCGGTTTCAAGCGGGGTGATTTTTCTGCGAATCGAGGGTCTCGCGTCGGTAGCCAGACAAGATATCAGTCTCGGGGGTTAAATGCTGGGTCGAAGATCCGATGATGCAACGCCGAAGGGTCGAGGGGCCTACGGCAACAAACTTGCCGGGTTGCTTTGCCGCACGCACGGATTTTGCCGCTGCAGAATGGTGCTCCAAGCCCCTTCACTGCGCATCCCTTGTCGAATATTGCGCGTTGTTTGCGGGCCCGGCCGGCAGCTGCGGGGCCCGCGCCTGATCCCGGGCGTATATTAGCACGTCGACCGAGCCGCGCTAGACGTTCGCATCGGGCCCTTGGCGTCCGTGTCAGCCATTTCATGGCGGCGGAAACCCGATTGGCTCATATAAGCCGTTACGTAACGCTTTATATATGCCATATGAGCCCTTGAACAAGGACCGGATCACCGGCGCCCTGCGTCGTCTGGGGGAATTAGCCCAGGAAGAGGGAACCGTGCTTGAGCTTTCCCTCTACGGCGGCGCTGTGTTCACGGTCGTCTATGGTTCGCGCGACTCCACAAAGGACATCGACGCCCTCGTGCGCCCTTCCGATCTGGCGAGAAAGCTCGCCGTGCGTGTCGCGCGCGAACAAGGGCTGCAAGAGGACTGGCTCAACGATGACGCGAGGTACTTTCTCTCGGATAAGGAGGCCAAGTGCCGGCTAAAGGGCGACGAATTCGGCCAAGGACTGCGGGTTTCAGTGCCAATCGCAGCATATCTGCTGGCGATGAAACTGCAGGCGTGCCGCGCACCCCTTCCCGGCTACGCCGGGGACTACGAGGACATTCGATTTCTTGCCGGCAAGATGCAGATATCATCGTTGGCCTAGGCGGAAAAGATCCACGCTCGCTTCTTTCCACAGATGACGCGTTGTCCGAAGCGGCTCGTGAAGTGCTCCGGCAGGGGACTTCAAAACACATGAAAACATGACGCCTCGGCCCACATCGTTGAAGGAGGTGGCCGGACAATCCGGCTCCCTTGCCGACTTCGGACGCAACCTGCGTGACTGGCTCCATGAGGTGCGGCGCCTCTCTTCGCGCCCGCAGTTGGAGCGCGCCATCGCGGAGGAGCTGCCGAGGCTGAAGGGGCGTTTCCCCGGAGGAAAAACAGCGGATGCGTGGCTTGCCGCGTATGCCGAGCATGTTTCATCCCGGATCAACCGCATGCCGCCAAGGTGGGCATTCCGGGCGTCGCGGGTCGCTGAAGAGCCCTGGTTTGCCGACGAATCCGCCGGCCCCAGACTGCGCGCACTGGCCCTTATCCGCTCCCCGCTGGCATTCAAGCGGCGCAACCTCTACACGCCCGATGTTGAACTTCCCGTAAACCTGCGCCCGGGACGGCCGAGGAAAACCGAAGAGCAAAAACGGGAGTCCAACGCGGAGCTCCAGCGGCGTTTCCGGGCGCGCCGGCGCGCCGAGCTTCGCTATCTTCTCGGCGGATTGCGGAAATCCGCCAGATCGAGGTCATTGCATGCCGTCCGGGATGCCTACCGGTAGGATGGCTCTGCAGGCCCCCGGCTCATCCCCGGCAATGCGGGCGCCTTGGAGAGCCCGCGGACCGGGGCCGGGCCCGATTCGGCGCCTCAGGGCGCAGCGCCGGATCCCGCGCCCTCGCAGGAAAGGCGCAGGCCCCAATCGTCACTGCTCGGGAAATCGGGCAGTTCAATGACGCCGATCTTGCTGGCGCGGACATGGCCGTCCCCGGCGTCGAGCCACGTTCCGTCGCGCACGTTGAACCATAGCGCCCGATAGGCCGCGTTGAGGCGCGCGCCGCGCACCTGCGACCTGGGGCATCCCCTCTCGAAGTAGGCGAGGAATATGTCCCGATCGGGCGTGCGCGCGCAGTAGGCCCAGCCCTCGTAGCCGAGCGTATCGCGCGACTTGTTGGGCGATACGAGGTCGGCAAGGGGAACGAGCTCCCGGTAGCGTATGCCTGCCGAGAACGCAAAGGTCCGCAGGAACTGCATCTGCGCGCCGGAGGCCCACTTGAACGCGTCCCACATCTTCATCGGCGCCGCCGGCTCGATGTCGGCGCCCCAGATTCCCTCGGCGCCGTAGACGTGCCCGGCAAACCCGCCGGAGAGGAAGCTTCCGTAGAGGCCGGACCGGCAGAACGCGTTGTCGCGCTCCGTGCCGCCGGCCGCTCCCCGGGTGTAGTTGGCGGCGCCGGGCCCCCGCGCGTCCCGGTAGCCGGCATAGTAGGGCTCGCCGTTGAGAGCGGGAACGGGGGGCGCGAGGCCGTAGATCTCCGTCAGGTACCAGTAGTTGTCGTGCTCCCGCATGTTCCCGATCTGGTGCAGCGTCACCCAGGACGGCTCGCCCCAGTTCTCGAGCGTGGATGGGTTCGCGTTGGCGGAGAGGAGCGTCCCGAACGGGGGCGGCCCGTACCTCTCCTCCACGGCCCTGATCGCGGCGGAGTAGTCGGCGGGGCTCACCGTCTCGTCGATGATGTCGAGGTGCACGGGGCTGAGCACCGCGATGTTCGCCTGATAGCGCGACCAAATGTACTCGACGAAGCGCGCGTACGAGTCCGGCCAAGCGTAGTATTTGTGCCAGCAGAGGCCCGAATCGCGCCGGGACGCCTCGATGAACGGGACGAACCCGTTGGCATTCAGGTAGTCGATCTTGCGGTCGAGGTACTTGAAGTACTCGGGGTTTATCCTGTCCATGTCCGGGAAGTCATCCCCGTGGCCCGGCACCCTCCCCGGGAAGAGGAAGGGTCGCCCGCCCTCGTTGTCCATGTTCTTGGCGCTGCCCGTGCCGAACTCGAGCCAGGCCGAGCGAATGGTGGTCCTCGCGGCGTCATCCATGACCAGGTGCCAGGGCTTGCCGTCCGTCTTCCAGTTGGGAAAGGCCGCGATGATGCTGACCCAGTTGTAGCCCTGGGCCTTTCGGAAGCGCACGTAGTCCTTGAAGCCCGCATCCGGGCCGACGGGGCGCTCCCTGTCGTCGTCATACCACCTGAAGCGGTTCGAAGCCACGGCGTACCAGGTGTCCCCGATGGCCAGGTAGGGCGTGCCGTCCGCGAATTCCAGCGCGTGGCCGTTTGCCGTGGGCCGGACCATCCCGCGGCGCAGCGGGTTCTCGTCCAGCTCCGGCCCGGTCCACGCGACCGCGTCGAAGGAGCCGGACTTTCCGGCAATGCCCGGATCCTCCGGGGCCGACCCGCTCGCCCACGTCCAGGTTCCCGCCGCCGTCGCCATCAGGCGGACGCGGAACGTCCGTCCCCCGTCCCAGAAGCCGTACACGCGCTTCCTGAAGCCGGGGCCGCTCAGGTCTACCCAGGCCGTCACGTCCGTGTATGGGTTCGCGTACGCGCCCTGGGCGGTGAACGCGAGTTCCTGCTTCTCCCACACGCGCGCGGGCCGTCCGTCGGCTGCCCAGGAGGCCAGGGGAGGAAGCCAGAGGCACAGGAAGGAAATTAAACGGGGAGATATCGTGCGGGGAAGGTGACAGATCGATCCCCCAAGTCCCAATTCTTTCGCGGGCCTTCCTCAGGGGAGGAACAACGCGCGTGAAAAGGGGGGGCCGGCTCCGGGGCATTGGGCGCGCTGTGCCAACCGCGTCCACCTGCCTGGCAGCGGTCATCACATGTCGTTCATCTGAATAATCTTAGGGTGCCGCCCGCGGCGGGCCCCCGTTCGTTGGCCCACGCGATCCCGCAACCAGAGCGCCCCGGCCTGACCGAGTTTTAATTTGAGTTTCGCCGCGATGGAAGGAAGCTACCGGGCCCGGTAGCCACCGCAAACCTGTCCGAAACCGCACCAACACCATGAATGGCAAAGGAGATCTCCCAGGACTCTTTGCCGCAAAGCGGCTGAGCGACCACAACCGCGCCGAGATGCGGGAGATCTTCGAGCGCGCGATAAAGCTGGCCGAACGGGGCCAGCTGCGTCTGCGCGTGCCGCTCGAGGTCAAGCAGGTGCAGAAGTTCCGCGGAATGCACTACCACTACCGGCCGGAGCTTTTTCTCCAGCTGCAGGGCAGGACGGATTTCCAGTTTCCCCGGGACGCCTTCAGCCTCGACCCGGACGAGCTCTGCGTCATTCCGGCGGGCGTGCCCCACGGCGAGATCGTCCACGCCGAGGAGGGGCGGCCGTTCCGCAATCTCGTCGCCGGCTTCTACAACAACACCGTCAGCCTGCACTTCGCCTACGAGGCGCGGCCGCACCACCCCGACATCGAGGTCATCGAGTTCTTCGACGCCCCGAACCTTGACGTCTTCCTCACCCTGGCAAACTGCCTGGCCCAGACCTTCCACACGCAGGGGCCCGCGAGGGAGTCTGTGCTCAAGGGTGTGCTCATCGCCCTTTTGGGCCTCTTCCGCAACATCATCGAGACGGGCACCGGGGAGCTGAACAGCGACATAGGCAAGGTTTTCCAGGCGAAATGCCTCGTGCGCGAGCGGTTCGCGGACCCGGACCTGAGCGTCCAGCACATCGCGGAGCTCCTCGGCTGTTCGGCCGACTACCTCTCCCATCTGTTCCACGTCGAGACCAAGGAGCGCCTGACGCACTACATCCAGCGCATCCGGATCGAGGGCGCCGTTCTCGCGCTGGAGACGACGTCGCTCAACATCTCGGAGATCGCATATGCCGGGGGATTCGCCGACCCGACATACTTCACGCGCGTGTTCAAGCAGCACAAGGGGGTGACGCCCCATGAGTACCGGGCGCGGATCCACGCCGACCGCGGCAGGGCCGAGTCGCAGCCCAAGACGGTTTACTTCGACCGGATGGATTTCACCCACGGCCAGCCCAAGCCGAGGTCCGGCGGCCGGAGGGCCCCTGTGAAGCTAGGCGAGGCTGCGCCCATCCGCTGAATCCGGCGGGACGGGGTTGCGCGGCACCCATGACAGGGCGGCCGCGGAGACGAGAAACGACACGCCGCCCACGACCACGGCGGGCATCGCGTGCCCGCCGAGGAAATGCTGCACCACAGGGCCGAGGACGGTGGCCGCGAGGATCTGCGGCAGGACTATGAAGAAGTTGAAGACGCCCATGTAGAAGCCCATCCGGGCGGCCGGTATCGAATCGGCCAGCAACGCGTAGGGCATCGCCAGCACGGTCGCCCACCCGATGCCGACGCACACCATGGAGATCAGCAGGTATTCCGGCTGCCGCCAGAGGCCGACGGCCAGCAGGCCGGCGCCCGCGCAGATCAGCCCGACACGGTAGAGAGTCCGCGTCGGGATGCCGCGCCGCGCCAGCGCCACCAGGCCGAAGGCGACGGCGAAGGCGGTGCCGTTGTAGGTCGCGAAGCAGACCCCGCTCCATTCCACGCCGCGCTGGTAGGCGGCCGAGCCAGGCTCGCCGCCAAAAATGCTGTGGGCGACGGCCGGGGCGAAATAGATCCACATGCAGAAAAGGCCGAACCAGGTGAAGAACTGCACGAGGGCCAGCCGCCGCATCACGTGCGGCATCTCGAGCATCTCGTGGACGATCTCGGAGACGGTCGAGCGCCCCGCGTGCGCCGGCGCCGCGGTGGACGGATCCGGCGGATACTCGCCAGTCGTCACGACGGTGTAGAGCACGCAGCTTAGGAACACGGCCGCCCCGACGTAGAAGGAAAGGTGCACCGACCGCGGGATTGCCTCCCCGCCCGCCGTGCCCATCGCCACGCCAAAATGAGTGACCAGCCAGGGCAGCGCCGACGAGAGCACCGCGCCGAGGCCGATCATGAAGCTCTGCATCGAGAAGCCGAGCTGCCGCTGGGACGACGGCAGCAGGTCGCCGACGAACGCGCGGAACGGCTCCATGCTGATGTTGACCGAGGCGTCGAGCACCCATAGGAGGCCGGCCGCCATCCAGAGCGAGGAGGAGTTCGGCATGGCCACGAGCGCGCAGCTTGCGAGGATCGCCCCGCACAGGAAGTACGGCCTGCGGCGGCCCAGCCGCGTCCAGGTGCGGTCGCTGTAGTAGCCGATTATCGGCTGCACGATCAGGCCCGTGACCGGCGCGGCGAGCCAGAGGATGGGAATGTCGCTCTCGCTCGCCCCGAGGTACTGGTAGATGGCGCTCATGTTGGCCATCTGGAGGCCCCAGCCGAACTGGATCCCCAGGAAGCCGAAGCTCATGTTCCAGATGGCGGGGAGGGCCAGCGGGGCGCGCGGCGTGCTCATCGGTGCGCGGCGGCGGAAACGGGGGATTCGCTGAAGTCGCGCGGCATCCGCTCCCCGCCGCGATCGTAGATCTCGATCCAGTGGCGCAGCGTCCCGAGTTTCCCCTCGGCCAGACGGGCCAGCTGGTCGCCGGTGTAGCGCCACTGCCAGTTGCCTTCCGAGGTGCCCGGCTGGTTGAGGGTGGCATCCGCCGGCAGGTCGAGCAGGTCCTGGATCGGGATGACGGCAAGGCGGGACACGGTCGCGAGCGCTGCCTTGATCAGCGGCCATGCCGAACATGAGTCGTCGATCTGGAAGTACTCGGCGACCTTTCCGGCCGCCTCCGCCGGCAGGCTCTCAAGCCAGCCGCGGGCGGTGATGTTGTCGTGTGTTCCCGTGTAGACGACGCTGTCGGGGCTGAAGAAATGCGGCAGGTTGACGTTGCCGATGTCATGCCCGTAGGCGAACTGCAGGACCTTCATCCCCGGAAGGCCGGCCGCGCGGCGAAGCGCCACGACGCCCGGGCCGATGTAGCCCAGGTCCTCGGCGATTATCCGCGCCTCCGGCAGGGCCTCCTGCACCGCGTGGAAGAACGGCAGGCCCGGACCCTTCCGCCACTGGCCGCTCCGAGCGTCCGGGGCGCCCGCGGGGACCTCCCAGTAAGTCTCGAAGCCGCGGAAGTGATCCAGCCGGATGATGTCGTAGAGCTCGAACGCCGCGCGCAGCCGGTCGATCCACCAGCCGTAGCGCGTGCGGGCCAGGTAATCCCAGTCGTAGAGCGGATTGCCCCAGAGCTGGCCGGTCGCCGAGAAATAGTCAGGCGGCACCCCGGCGACCGCGAGCGGTCGCCCCTGCTCGTCAAGCCGGAAGGCCGCGCGGTTCTGCCAGGTGTCGGCGCTGTCGAGCGCGACGAAGATCGGCACGTCGCCGATGATCCCGACCCCCTGGGCCGAGGCGTAGTGGCGAAGGCGCTCCCATTGGCCGAAAAACAGGTGCTGGTAGAATGCGTGGCGGTCGGCGTCATGCAGCACGGAGTCCGGCAGGGTTGCATGCAGCGTCGGGTTCCAGGCCCGGAATTCCTCCGGCCACTCCGTCCACGGCACGCCGCCGAAGTGCGCTTTGAGCGCCATGAAGTCGGCGAAGGGGCCGAGCCAGGCGGAATGCCGCCGGCGGAACGCGGCCAGCGACCCGAAGCCCTCCAGCTGGTCCCCATTCGAGGAGGCGAAGCGGTCGTGGGCCTTCGCCAACACAGGCCAGAAATACTCATACAGGCGCCCGTAGTCGACCCGCGCCGGTGGCAGGAGCCGCAGGGGTGCCACTTCGTCGGTCGTGAGCAGGCCGGCGCCAACGAGTTCGCCGAGGTCGATGAAATACGGATTGCCGGCGCGGCCGGAGAAGGTCTGGTACGGCGAGTCGCCGTAGCCGGTGGGGCCGACCGGGCAGATCTGCCAGTAGCGGACGCCCGCACTGCTGAGGAAATCCACGAGGCTGCGCGCGCCTGGCCCGAGGTTGCCGATGCCGTAGCCGCCGGGCAGCGAGGAGATATGCGCCAGGACGCCGGCGCTGCGGGTGTCGAGCCAGGTGGCGGGTGAATCGGATCCCATCGACGTGGAGGCGGGGGCCGTGTCAGCGGATCTGCGCGGCATGCGCCCGCCCGCCGTCTTGCGGGGGCAGGGCGGGGCCGCTGTGGATGGAGACGCGGACGCGCACCGGCTGAGCTGGGGTTAGGGCAAGGCGCCAGAATCTGCCCCCCGGAAGAACAAGCGGCCACCAGAGTCAATCCGGTGGCCGCTCGGTTTGGCCTTCTGATGAGCAGGCCCTGTCAGGAACACATCAGAACTTGTAGGACACGCCCGACCTGTACGCCGCGCCGTACTTCTGCCAGTTTGTCAGCTGGCGCGGATCGTTGTTGTAGTAGGTGACGAGCGGGGCGTTGTTCAGGTTCCTGCCCTCAAGGTAGACGGTCAGGCCCTTGAACCAGCCGCTCTTGAACCCGTACTGGATCTGGGCGTCAATCTCATGGTACGGTTGCTCGACCGAGTAGCCGTCGTTGGGTGACCCCAGACCGGAGAAGCTCGGCGGGCCGAACGACACGATGAACTCCCTCGTCGCGCCCTGGTAGTGCTCCTGCACGCGGGCCGAGAAGCCCCAGCGCTCGAAGTAGAGGGTGACGTTCGCGGTCTTCTTCGACAGGTCGGGGAGCGGCGCACTCGCGTTGTTCGGGCCCCAGGGCTTGATGCTGCTGTCGATGAGGGCACCGTTCAGCTGGATGCCGAAGCCCTTGACCACTCCTCCGGTAAAGACTTCGCTGCCTATCTGCACGTTGGCCTCGACGCCGCTCATGTTGCCGCCGCTGCCGTTCACATACTGCGAACCCACGCCGTAGTTGATGAGGGGCGGGTTCGTGGAGGTGTAGGGGTACCCCGCGAAGCTCTCCACCGTCTGCTGCTGGTAGATGTAGGTCTCGAGCTGCTTCTCGAAGACGTCCAGCTGTACGTAGCCGCCGCCGTGCGCAAAATAATGCTCGAGCGAGAGGTCGGCAGAGTTGGATTCCCACGGGCGAATGTTCGGGTTTCCGCTCGTCGCGCTCCACGGGCTGACGGTGGTCGAGTTGGCGTCCGTCGCGTTGTAGCCATAATCGCGGGCCGCCCGCATCTGGTACATCGTCGGCCTCATTTCCTGGCGGCCGATGGAGAACCGGACAATGTCCGAGGTGGTGGGCTTGAATATCAGGTTCAGGGTGGGCAGGAAGTTAAAGTAGCTATCGCCGCCGCTGACAGGGAAAACGATGTTGCCGCCGTTTCCCGAATATCCAGAGGAGCTCTGGTCGGCGTAGCTGACCTGAACGCCGACATTGCCTTCGAAGGGCACACCCCATGCATCGCCCTTCATGTCAAATTTGACGAACGGACGGACGACTTTCTCCCAGACCTGGTAGTTGTCTCCCCAAAAACTGCCCGGGTTGGGGTTCGGCACGAAAACGATAAGTCCGCTGTCGTAGGCGTAGTTCGGGTCATAGGCCACAGGATGCAGGTTGCCGGCGAAGGACAGGTTCGTGGTCCCTTCGAGCGCGGGCAGCGGAGCGGTGGGTTGGCCGTCGGAATTGACAAGGTAGCCGCTCGGATTCTGGCCAAACTGCTTGTAGCGCTCGGAGTAGCTCATGCCGAACTCGACGTCCTTGAAGACGGAGCTGCCCAGTTGGTGCGTGGTGGTCAACTTGAACGAATCTGCAACATCGTCCTCCTTGTAGTACTTGAGGTAACCTTCCATCCCGGAGACCGGGAACACGCCCGTGCCATAACCATCCGGGTCGGTAAGGAAGACGGCGCTGGCGTTCGAGAAATCCGTACTCGATGAGACCGTCGGGGGGGTCGGGCCGGCAGGATCGCTCACGACAAATGTGGCCCCCTGATTTGAGGGCTCCGAATTGGCGAAATACAGGCCCGCGTAGGTTTCCAGGACCTCGTTGCTCTGGTCCGCCTTGGACCAGCCCATCTGGAAATGCACCGGCCAGTCCGTTTTTTGAAGCAGATCGAGATTCCATATCCCGGAAGCCAGGTGGGAGAGCCATCCCGTGTCCATGCTCCGGATGACGGGATTCAAATGGGTGTCCGTGTAATTGGTGTACAGTCCGTTGGTGATCGTGTAGCCCGGCTGAAGTATCGCGGGGCCCCATTCATTCATCGGAACCTCCATTCCCCGCAGCAGCTGGTTCTCGTTCGTGCATGAGAGGAACAGGTCGATCTTGCTGTGGATGCTGTCATTCGGCTTGCTCTCGATCACGATGACGCCGGAGTTGCTCTTGAGGAGGTCGTTCTGGTCGTAGAGCTTCATGCCGCCGAGTATGTAGTTGCCGCTGGAGTCTTGGGGGTAAGGAGGGCCCCAGGACTGGAATTGCTGGCCCTCGTAGGGGTTCTCCCGGTGTGCGAAGCCCACGTAGATGCCCTCCGTCCCATTGAGGAACTGGTCAATGTAGGAGGCGGAGTAGCTCCAACCGGTGACCTTCTGGCCGGGGGTGAGCTCACCGAGATGCGTCCAGTTGTAGTACGCGTCGAGGGCGATCACCCTGTGGTCGAAGGTCAGGGGGGACGCGGTCTGTATGTCAATCGAGCCGCCGATGCCGCCCACCAGGTCGGCTTCGCCGGTCTTGTAGACCGTCACACCGCCGACGAGCGCGGAGGGATACTGGTCGTACTGGACGTCCCGGTTGTCGCCCGTTGTGGCCTGCTCGACGCCATCGAGCGTGCCGACGTTGAAGTCCGGATCAAGGCCGCGGATGGTGATCTCCTGGTTGCGGCCGTTGACGCGCTCGCTGGTGAGGCCTGTCAGGCGGACGAGGTCGTCGGCGATGCTGACGTCGGGCAGCTTGCCGATGTCCTCGGGCGCGATGACCTCGACAATGGAGTCCGAGGCCTGCTTCAGCGAGGCGGCCATCTCAAGGCTGCCCGCGAAGGATCCGTTGACCGTGAATTCGTTCAGGACGATCGGCGCCTCGGCCGTCGGGTTCGCAGCCGTGCTGGTGACGACCGGCTGAGCGGCGGTTTGGGGCTGATCCGTTGTGGCCGCAGGCGTGTTTGCCACTTGTGCAAACGCTGCTGAGGCGGCGACGGACAACAGTCCGACGACGGCGAGCCTAAAGAGGCCCGTGTGCGTGCTTGGTTTCGAACTTTCAGTGTGCATGGTTAGGGTGTTGAGAAAATTCGTGGTGCAGGGAGCACCGCGGTGTGCTTCAGGCTTGGTTAGGGCTAACGTTGGGGTGCTGAGCCATCGTAGGCATGGCTCCGGTGTAGTGTAGACAGGATTGACCGCGGTTTGCCCTCCGCCACACCCAATCCCTTCAAAAAACCGAGATGAACAGGAAAAAACCGCGATTTTAGGGGGGCAGCGGCGTCGCCGCCCGGCTTTCTTGTGCGTGTAAGCCAACCGTTTCCGGGATCGGATTGTCCCGTTCGGAAAGGCATCCCCCGTCATGGAAGATCCGTCTGCTGGGTCCCTGAAGCGAACTTTCGACAATCATGCCGGCACTGGGGTCGCCGCGGATGTTCCGAGGTTCATGGCCTGGGGCCCTCCGGCAGCCGCAGCCCGGCCCGCCAAGGTTTTGTCCGCCTACCCTATGTATTGTCCGGACACCCTTTTTTGACTCCGCCGAACGGAGCCCTACCCTCCCGCGCCAATGATCTCCAGCCCAGCGCCTCCCTCTTCGCCGGGTTTCCCTTCGTCCCGGTTCCCCGCCCGGCCAGGGCGTTCCCTGCCCTTTCGCCTGCTCGCGGCCCTGCTGCTTTCCGGATGCGCGCTCCGGGCCGGCGAGAACACGCCACCCCTCGTCGGCGTTCCGCGCTTCACGCATCCGGGCGCCGGCCAGGTGTTCTATTTCGTGCTGACGGACCGGTTCGCAAACGGGTCGGCGGCAAACGACAACGGCGGTATCGCCGGCGGGCCGGACGCAAGCGGCTTCGACCCGACCAGCATCGCCCATTACCACGGCGGCGACTTCATCGGCCTCACCTCAAAACTTGACTATGTAAAGCAGCTCGGGGCCACGGCGATCTGGATAACGCCGCCGTTCAAGAACAAGCCGGTGCAGAAGTACCCCGACGGGTACTCCGCCGGATACCACGGCTACTGGATCCTCGACTTCACGAAGATCGACCCGCATCTCGGCACGGACGCGGAATTCCGGCAGTTCGTGGCGCAGGCCCATGCCCGGGGCCTGCGCGTGTATCTGGACATCGTCGTCAACCACACGGCGGACGTCATCCAGTACAGGGACGGGACGGAATACCGCACGATGGCGGAGGCGCCCTACCGCGACGCCTCGGGCAGGCCGTTCGACCCCCACGCGGTCGCGTACAACGGGGTGAATCCGGCCTCCGACTTCCCGAGGCTCTCCGCCGAGCGGAGCTTCGCGCACGTGCCGTTCGTGCCCCCCGCAGAGGCCCATTCCAAGGGACCCGAATGGCTGAACGATGTGACGATGTACCACAACCGCGGCGACAGCACATTCAAGGGCGAGAGCTCGCTGCACGGCGACTTTGGCGGCTTGGACGACATCTTCACCGAGAAACCCGCGGTTGTCCGCGGCTTCATCGCCGTCTTCAGCCGCTGGATGGAGGACTACGGCATCGACGGCTACCGGATCGACACGGTCAAGCACGTGAACATGGAATTCTGGCAGGCGTTCGCGCCGGCGATCCGCGAGAAAGCCCGCGAACTGGGGCGGCCGGACTTCCTGCAGTTCGGCGAGGTGATGAGCAACAACGCAGCCATCATGAGCGAGTTCTCGACCACCGGCACCCTGGACGCCACCATCGATTTCGGCTTCCTTGATGGCTCGCGCGACTTCGTCTCGCGGGGCCGCGACGCTGCGGAGCTAGAGGGTCTCTTTGACAGGGACGGCTGGTACACGGACCACGACAGCAACGTGCAGAGCGTCACGACATGCGTCAGCAACCATGACGCCGGGCGATTCGCCTTCTTCCTCAGGCAGGACAACCCGGACGCCAGCGCCGCGCAGCTGTGCGACCTCGTCCTCCTCGGGCACGAGCTCCTGCTGACGGTCCGAGGCCAGCCCGTGATCTACTACGGCGACGAGCAGGGCATGGTCGGCACCGGGGGCGACAAGGGTGCGCGCGAGGACATGTTCCCCTCGCGTGCGCCGACGTACCGGGAACTGGCCCTCCTTGGGACGGCGCGCAGGGGAGGCGACGACAAGTTTGACACCGGCCACCCCTTCTACAGGTCCATCCGCACGCTCGCGACCCTGCGCACGTCGCACCCGGGGCTGGCGCGCGGCGCCATGCTGCTCCGCCACGGCGGCCAGCCCCACCTGTTCGCCTTCTCGCGAATCGACCACCGCGAGCAGGTGGAGTATCTCGTCGCCCTAAACAACTCCCGGACCGAGACCGTCGGCGCCACGCTTGGCACAAGCCAGCCGGCCGGCGCGGTCTTCCGGGGCCTGTTCGACTCCCGGACACCCGGCCTCGCCGGCGGCCCGGCGCTGGCTGTCGGCGACCATGGGAATGTGTCGGTGTCCCTTGCCCCGCTGGAATGCATGATCTGGCAGGCCCAGGCACCCCTGCCCGCAACGGTCTCGGCGCCGTCGATCACGTTCGCCGCGCCGGCCGGCGGGTCGACCTTCACCTTCACCGCCCGGGACGTGGACGGCCACGTGATACCCGAGCGCCAGGAGATCCGGGCCGATGTGGCGGGGGGCGACGGGTTTGCGGAGGTGACCTTTGTGATGAAGCGGGCGTCGCGCCCGGGACAGTACGAGCTTCTGGGCACGGATGACACCCCGCCCTACCGCGTCTTCTGGCGCCCCCCAGCCGACTTTGCCCCAGACGAGGAGCTGACGTTCATCGCGACGGTCGACGACCTGCGGGGCCACCGGGCATCAGCCGAGATTGACCGGCTGCGGGTGGCCCCAACCTCCCTGTCGTTTGGGATCAGGGGAGCCACCGTGCCCTTCCTGACCCGCCAGCCGGCCCCGGTGGAAAGCGCCGCGGCGGGCGGGGACCTGACGCTCGCCGTATCGGCCGAAGGCACGGCCACGATGGAATACCGTTGGCTGCACAACGGATGCGAGATTCCCGGCGCCACCCTGCCTGCGTTGACCCTGAGGAACATTTCGGCGGCCGCCGCGGGACGTTACGCCGCGATCGTCCACAACCGCGAAGGCACCGCCGTCAGCCGGGACGTGCTTGTTAGCGTCGGCCTCGCCAAACCTTGAACATGAAGGGGGCCGGGACTCCGCCTGTCCCAACCTTCCAACTGTCAAGGTCTTCTGAAATGGCCATCGAAGCCTGTTTGCCCGGCGGCCGCTGTGCTCGTTGTTAACTCATTGACATGTAATCTATTGCTAGATTTGTTCCCATCGGCAAAAAGATCGGCAATATTTTCCATATAGTCTCGTGGCACAATTAATTAAACTGTTGACTTATAATAATAAATGATGCAACAATATCGGCATAGATATCGGCAACATGATTTTGACCGAAACCGCATTTGAACCCGCGTTTCCCGAACAGTTGTCTGCCTTGGAGGACCTCGCCAGCGCGGTGATCGAGCATGCGGGCCGCCTTGAGGGCAAGGTGCGGGGTCCGCTCCGGGAGGACCTGGTCGAGGTCACGCGATGGATGCACTGCTACTATTCCAACTTGATCGAGGGCCAGCACACGCGGGTGCCCGACATCGAGGCCGCGCTGCGCCACAATTTTTCCTCGGAGCCCGAGAAACGCGACCTGCAGCAGCTGGCGCTCGCACACCTCGCGTGCCAGCGCTGGGCCGCCCGCTATGACGGCTCACCCTTTGCGCCGGAATTTTTCTGTGAACTGCACCGCCGTTTCTATTCAGAGCTTCCCGCGTCGCTGCGCGTAGCGACGACGTGGACCGGGGTGAGGGTACCGCTCGAGCCCGGCGTGCTGCGCACGACCGACGTCAAGGTGGGCGCCCACGTCGGGCCGCCGCACGGCCTGGTGCCCGCCCTCCTCCGGCATTTTCGCCAGCGGTACGAGGCGCCCGAGTTGTCCCGCGCGGCCAGGATAGCCGCGGTGGGCGCGAGCCACCACCGGCTCGCATGGATCCACCCTTTCCGCGACGGGAACGGCCGCGTCGTCCGGCTGTTCTCCGACACCCTGATCCGCCGTGCCGCCATCGACTCCGGCGGCCTCTGGTCGCTCTCCCGCGGGCTGGCCTTCAAGCGCGAGGAGTATTACGAGCTGCTGGCCGCCGCCGACCGGGAGCGGGATCCCTCATCGGCCGACGACGGGCACGGGCACCTCAGTGACCGCGCCCTTCGGGAGTTCTGCGAGTTCGTGCTCCGGGTCATACTCGACCAGATCGGCTTCATGGAGAAGCTCCTCGAGATGGACAGCCTGGCCGAGCGGATCGAAAGGTACGCCCGGCTCGAGGCCGGGCTGGGCGATGCCGGCAGGCGGGTGTTCCTCCTCCTGCGCGAGGCCCTCTACCGCGGCGAGTTCCCCCGGGGCGAGGCGGGGCGGATCGCCGGCGCGGGCGAGCGCACCGGCCGCGCGGCCCTGGCCGCCGCCGTCGAGGCGGGGCTGCTCAAGTCCAGCACCCCGAAGTCGCCGGTCCGCCTCGCCCTGCCGGCAAAGGTGCTCGGCACCTACTTCCCCCAGCTCTTCCCCCCGGGCCAGCTCCACGGATAGATGCGGCTGGTCCCGGTGCGGGTCGTGCGGCGGCAGCTCGGAATGGACAAGCAGCGGGCAAGGGCCCAGCTTCAGAATCCCCGGACCAACGGCCGCCAAGGCAGTCGAACCGGCGTGAACCGGCAATCCCGCAAACCATGAACCAAACAACGCTCCATACCCGAAGCGGTCTTTTCGCGGGCATCGCGCTCCTGGCCGCCTTCCTGAACGCGGAGGCTGCGGGCGCCGGTGCGCAGGCCGCCGCCCCGCGAACCGACGGGATTCCGGCCCAGGCTGCGGCCGCCCCCTCCCTGGACCCCGCCCTGGACGTGAGCACGATCCGCCTTTGGGACGGGCCGGCCCCGGGAGCCCTCGGGGACTCCGCGTCCGACATCCCGACCCTCACCGCGTTCCCGCCGCAGCATGGCAAGGGCAATGGGACTGCCGTCGTGATCGCCCCCGGCGGCGGCTATCTGGGCCTGGCAAGCAACCTGGAAGGCAGGCAGGTGGCGGACTGGTTCGCGGCGCGCGGCGTGACGGCGTTTGTCCTGAAATACCGCCTGGGGGAAAGATACCTCTACCCGGTGCCGCTCACCGATGCTATGCGCGCGATGCGCCTGGTTCGTTCCCTGGCGGGGCGCTATCAGATCGAGCCCGACCGGATCGGGATGGTTGGTTTCTCGGCCGGGGGGCATCTGAGCGCGATGGTGGCAACGGCCTTCACGGCGGGGCAGCCCGATTCGGCGGATCCGGTCGAGCGCCTGAGCAGCCGCCCCGATTTCGTCGTCCTCGGCTATCCCTGGCTGAATGCGATGCAGCCGGCCGGGCCCAACTATATCCCCTCCTACCAGACTCTGATGAAGATGCCGGCGGAGAGGCACAAGGAGCTGGAGGCGCCCTATACGCCGGCCTTGCATGTCACCGCGGCCACGCCCCCGACGTTCCTATTCATCACCTCCGACGACACGACGGTGCCGGTCGAGGCGAGCGTGGGTTTCTACAGCGCCCTCAAGAGGGCCGGCGTGCAGGCGGAAATGCATATCTTCCGCCACGGCGTCCACGGGGTCGGCCTCGGGGCGGGCGATCCCGCCCTCGACCTTTGGCCTGTCCTCCTCGAAGAGTGGATGCGGGGCCAGGGGCTCTTGAATCCGGCGCCCGCGGTCGCGCGCTAGATCCAGTCCGCGGCGCGCCGGGCGCGGGCTCCGGCGCCCGGCCAGGCCCCTACTTTCCCTCCTGCGGGAGCTCGTACGGATTCCCGAAGATCTTCGTGCGAAACAGCCTGAACTGAACCTTGTCGACCTCCACGAAGGGATACTTCCTTCTCACGACCGCCATCTTCTCAATGAATTTCTTCCGGCCTTCCTCGTAGAAGCGCCACAGGGTCGGCTGGCCCGTGCAATTCAGGGAAAAATTGCCGATGTAGACCGTTTCGCCCGCGGCCACGGTGAAGCTGCCACCCTGGGCCTTGCCGTCGCTGATAAGCTGCCTCCTTCCAAACCGGAGGAAGCCGACATCCGACTCCGACCGCGCCACCTTGATGCTGCAGAAGCTCAGCGCATACTCCCCGGGCTCCACGAGAAACACATAGTCGGTGGCGTCGGCTTTGCTGGAAAGACGAAAGGGCGCCTCCAGGATAAGGTCTCCCATGTCGTCGTCCCTCTGCCTCGTGGTCGGAAGGCGGTCGAAGCTGAGCTCCCGCAGCGCGGCATTCTGGAATCCGCCGCATCCCCACATGCGGCCCCAGTTCACCGACAGGATGACAAGCCCCTTCTTGCCTCCCGCCTCCGCGTACCTGCTCTGCGAGGCCTCCGATGCCACCGGCGTGTCGACGGGATCGGCGAGACATGGCGACAGGGCGGATGCGAGGAGCACCAGTGATTGCAGGATGCGCGGCGTCTTCATCAGTGGTCTGGTGTTGCGATGATCCGCGTCAACGAAGGTGCGGCTCCCGCACCGCAGGAGACGTGCCTAGGGCACCCGTCGGATCCGGTGATTGGTTGACACAGTTCATACCGGCGTGTTCCGGAGCTCAATCAGTATAGCGTTCGCCGGGAGATGGAGCAATGAATCTACATGGCTAATTAGCTCGGCTTTCGCGTGCATGATGCCCGCGTGCTGTCGCACGCGTCCGCCAGCCTCCCTTCCAAGGAAGGATTCCCCGGGCCGGCGGGTGCCAGGCCCACCCGCCCGTCGCCAGCAGCCACGCCGTTATTTATCTGAGACTGTGGAGGCACCACCCGGGCCGATCTGGCCTGTGGGTCGAAAACACGGAAACCCTGGGCGCAGACCCCGACGGCCCGGCCCACATTTGCTGTTTCTATTCCCTGGTTCCTAAGGCAATGTCCCGCGATGCCCCAGGCCGCTGAGCGCCAAGGACGTATGAGGTGGGAGATGTTTGCGCTGTCTTTCACGGCGCTGTTCCTGGAGATGATGGTGATCCGCTGGGTGCCGTCCGTCGTCCATCTGGTCGCCTATTACGCCAACCTGATGTTGCTGAGTTCGTTTCTGGGCCTGGGAGCAGGGGCGATGGCCGCCGGGCGGAGGCGGGATTTGTTCGGATGGTTTCCGCTGCTTCTCGCGGCGGACATCGGGATCCTCCTTCTGCACCGAAACGTGGTCCTTGGCGCTTCTCCAAGCGAGGTTCACTTCAACGCGCCGCCCGCGTTGATGATCCACTCGCTGGTGCTGATCGAGATCTTCGCACTCAACGCCCTGCTGTTCGTTCCAATAGGCCAAAGAATGGGAACCCTGTTCAATGCCCTGCCGCGGCTGACGGCGTACGCCTGGGATCTCGGAGGGAGCCTCTGCGGGACCGCGGCCTTCGGGATATTCTCCCTCGAGCTGTTCTCGCCCGCGCTCGGCATGGCGTTCGTCATGCTCGTGTACATGCTGCTTCACGCGAAGCAGCGGCTCTTCAACATCGCCGTCTTTGCCGGCGTCCTGGCGGCGATGTTCTGGAACAGCGACCGGAACGCCGTCTGGTCCCCATATTACTACCTCACCGTCGCCGATCTCCAGAAACCGGGCGCCGCGGTGTCCGCGCCCCCCGCGGACCTGCTGTCGATGAGGGACCCGCCCGCGTACTTCGTCCAGGTCAACCAGTTTGGGTACCATGTGGACGCCTCCCTCGATCTGGCACGCTACACTCCCGGCAGCTGGGGCGCCCGAGAGGTCACCTGGCTCAGGCAGCAGTACGACGTCGTGAACGCGGTCGCCGGCGGGCGCGATCGGATGCTGGTCGTGGGGGCCGGCGGCGGCTGCGACGTCGAGGCGGTCCTCCTGGGAGGGGCCAGGCATGTCGACGCGGTCGAGATCGACCCAGCAATCGTCGCCGTTTCCCGGAAGTTCAACGCGGGTGCCCCGTACCTGGATCCCCGGGTTTCGATACACATCGACGACGCCCGCTCGTTCCTCGCGAAGGCGAAGCCCGGCTATGACGTGGTGGCCTTCGGATTTCTCGATTCCCAGGCGCTGTTCAACAACATGAACAATGTCCGCCTGGACGGATACGTCTACACGGTCGAGGGCATCCGGTCTGCCTTCGGGCTGCTCAACAGGAACGGGGTGCTCACCCTTTCCTTCTACCTGGGGAAACCGTGGCTTGGCCTGAAACTGTATGAACTCGTCGCGGAAGGCACGGGCCGCGTGCCAACGGCTTATTTTGCCGGGGATTCCATGATCCTTTGCGTCCCAAGGGACCCCGGGGCCGCGCTGCCCAGCAAGATCCACCAGTTCATCAGGGGTGGGTATGCCAGCCCGCCCGCAATGGACCTGCCCACAGACGACTGGCCCTTTCTCTACCTGATCAAGAAGACGATCCCGTTTGACTACCTCGTGGGAATCGGGAGCCTCTTGGCAGTCTCCATAGGCAGCATTGCCTGGCTGAGGGGACGTTCATTCGGCCGCAGCGATGTGCACTTCGGCCTGCTCGGAATGGGTTTTCTCCTGCTAGAGACCAAGAACATCAGCGATTGCACCTTGTTCTTCGGCGCCACGTGGTTCGTCACGCTCATCGTCATCGTAGGGATCCTCCTCATGGTGATGGGGGCCAACCTCGCGGCGGAACGCCTGAAGGGGTTCTCCTTTCGGATGTACGCCCCCCTGTTCGCCAGTCTCGCGCTCCTGCTGGTCGTGCCGCGGGAAACCATCCTGCAGCTTGAATTCACGGGCAGGGTTCTTTGGACCCTCTTGGCAGTGCCCCTTCCCGTCTTCTTTGCCGGGATCATCTTCTCGACAACCTTTCGGGACTCGGAGTCGCCCTCGGCGGTCTTTGGGGCCAATCTGATCGGGGCCATGCTGGGCGGCTTCTGCGAATACCTGGGCATGGCTATCGGCAATCACCGTCTCTCACTGCTTGTGATCATCACCTACCTCGGGAGCATGCTGGCGATGGCGAGTGCAAGACACCGCACCCAGCGCGCCTGACCAGGGGATCCTGGAACCGAGTTGCAATGATCCGCGGCGCTGGCGGGCATTTGGCCAGCCAGCAGGGTGCCGCAGCCGGCTGGAGCCAAACCGGCCTTCGAAGCGCATGTGAAGCCATCATCCACCCCTGATAGTCTGCCTCATCGATCGCTCACAGCTATCGGGCTCCCGTCCCCACGCATCTTGGTGACGGGTCAATTGGCGTACGCCTCGAACAGCGCCGTCCCCGAGTTTCCCTTGGCCGAGGTTATGGTCGCTGTGTATGCGCCCGGCTGCATCGTCAGCAACAGGGCCGGGTCCCTTGCCGGGATGTAGTTCCGGCTCGCAAGCGGCCCGGCGATGACCCGCGCCACGTCCGTGAAATGAATCTTGTCGATCGTGGCGTCGCTGATCTCGCCGGCCCAATTCCCCCCTTCTCCGAATGCATAGAACTCAGGCTGGAGCGAGCCGTCGGGAAGTCTGGCTCGGACGTAGTCGCCGCTCACCTTCGAGGACACGGCCGTAACGCCCTCGACGCCTTCCTGGACGCGGGCGGCAGGACGGCCGACAAGCAGAATTCCGCCCGTGAGAAGCCAGGCCGCTCCCTTGATGCCATGCGACACATTCACCGTTCCTTCCAGTTTGCCGGGGATTCCTGCCACCGTCGGGGGCTGTTATCCATGCGCAGCACCCGGCGGGGTCGTTCCCCTTCATGTCCGGCCGACAGTCGTTCTTCACGACACCATCCGACGATGTTCCCGCTGCGTCGTCGTGTTGATATGTCTCACGGGAACGGGACCACCATTCGCCGCCGGGAGCCGAGAGCCCAATCTGGCAAACGAAATGCCAATCCGGATCCGCTCACCCCCGTGATATGGGGTGCCAGCTTCAGCTCTGCCGATTCCCCCGAAGATGGTAAACAGGGTGGGCCGAACCCGCACGGCTTTCATCGGCATTCCCGGCGGCGCCGAGAAGCGTCAAAAGTGCTTGCTATCGCTAGTCGCGCATACGGACTCGGAGCGACAAGGGTATTCCCATGAACAGAAGAACCTTTGGGAAAATCACACTTCTTGGAACCCTGGGCGCCCTGGCACGGGCGGGCGACGCGAAGCCACAGGCCCTGTCCGCCGCCCCGAAGGCCGACAGCGCCGGCCCCTACGAGCCTACACTGAGTTCGCTCAGGAGGCACCCGACGCCGGATTGGTTCCACGACGTGAGATTCTGAATGTTCATAGATTACGGCCTTTACTCCGTCCCCGGCTTCGCCCGAAGACGGAGTCCGGGGCCATGTATCCCGATTGGTACCTCTTCCGGATGTACGGCACGCCCGAGGTCATGGAATACCACAGGGCGAAATGGGGGAATGACTTCAAGCGGGATGATTTCATCCCGCTATTCACGGCCGAGAACTTCGATCCCGATGCTATCGCAAAGGTGGCCGAGGACGCCGGGATGCGCTACGTGGTGCCATTCTGCAAACATCATGACGGCTTCTGCCTTTGGCCCAGCAGTTACACAAAGCGAAACGCGATGGAAATGGGCCCGAAGAGGGACCTGATCGGGCCGCTGAGCGACGCGTGCAAGAGGCGGGGGCTGAAATTCGGCTTCTATTTCTCCCTCGAAGAGTGGGAGTATCCCGTCGTTCAAGACGGAAAGAAGATGCCTCGTGTCTGGACGACGGCCGACGGGCAGCCGGACCAGATCGTGCCCTTCGATGAGGCGGCGATTGCCGGAAAGATAACCGGAAAGCTGCCGGTCAACGATTTCGTGCGCGACTATGTCATCCCCCAGGCGAACGAGTTCATCGACCGGTACGATCCCGACATCCTCTGGCTGGACGGCGACTGGACGGCCTATGCCGAGGATATCGGATCCCGCGAGATCGTAAGCCATTTCTACAACAACGCCATGGGGCGGAAGGATGTGGCTGCAAATGACAGGCTGGGTCGCTTCCTGCGGTTCAACAGCGGCGACTTCTTCACCAGCGAATACGGCGCCCGCAACACGGAGCGGTCGAAGTTGCTTCACAAATGGGAAGAGTGCCGGGGCGTGAGCCAGTCCTTCGGGTATAACTGGCAGGACACGGAGAAGAACGTGGTCAGCGCCGGGGACCTCATCGACATGCTCGTGAGGATAGTGAGCGACAACGGCAACCTGCTCCTCGTTGTGAACCTCGACGGGAAAGGAGCCATGCCGGCGTATATCCGCGACAGACTCCGCGATGTCGGCCGGTGGCTGAAGTTCAACGGGGAGGCCATCTACGGCTCAAGGCCCTGGCTGGTTGCGAGCCAGGGCGAGAACCTAAGATTCACCCATAGCAAGGGGGGCAGATACCTTTATGCCATCCACAAGGGCTGGCCCCAGGGGGGGCTGAAGTTGCATGACCTCTGGCTCGATTCCTCGTCCCGGATAGCGATGCTCGGCGCCAACGCGCCTCTTGAGTGGAAGAATGTCCCGGAAGGAAGCTACGGGAGGGGGGGCAAGGTCGTGGTCACGACACCGGATTCATTGAGAGGAACGTTCGATTCCGAGCATGCGGTGACACTGAAGATTGAGCTTACCAGTTAGGCGACAGGCGGCTCGGAGTATCCCGGAGGCGAGAAGGGCCTCGTTGGCTCTTCATCGGGAAGTGGGGACATGGCGCCCGTAACGGGCTACCATGTCCCCGATGATGACTGAACTAACGCTTCCTGGATACCGTACCATCCAGGTGGAGCGCAAACAAGTAGAGGTGCG
>Ga0181538_10000883_pt1 | contig 35384 bp, 30 predicted proteins | sample PEATcosm2014_Bin_40_FD_119773 | JGI IMG/M metagenome (GOLD analysis project Ga0181538, IMG submission 119773) | Peatland microbial communities from MTU Mesocosm Facility, Houghton, MI, USA - PEATcosm2014_Bin23_30_metaG | ecosystem: Environmental > Terrestrial > Soil > Wetlands > Peat | place... | reverse complement strand
GACTCAGCCCCGGCGACGAGGACACCGGCGATGCGGGCACCGGCGACGAGGACACCGGCGACGAGGACACCGGCGACGAGGACACCGGCGATGCGGGCACCGATTACCGTAGAAGGCGCATTCCGGAGGGAGCAGCGTAACCGTTGAAGGCCGTCGTGATGGCAGGCGGGGAAGGGACGCGGCTGCGTCCTATGACTGCCAACCAGCCCAAGCCCCTGCTTCCTGTCGTCAACCGGCCGATCATGGAGCACGTCCTGCGGCTGCTCAGGCGGCACGGGTTCACCGACACCGTCGTGACCGTCCAGTTCCTGGCCGCACTGGTCCGCAACTACTTCGCTGACGGCGAAGACTTCGGTATGAACCTGCAGTACGCGACCGAGGAGATGCCCCTCGGCACCGCGGGCAGCGTACGGAACGCGGAAGACGCGCTGCGCGACGACCCGTTCGTCGTCATCTCCGGTGACGCCCTCACCGACATCGACCTGACGGCCATGGTCCGCTTTCACAAGGAGCAGGGCGCGCTGGTTACCGTGGGCCTGACCCGGGTGCCTGACCCGCTGGAGTTCGGCATCGTCATCGCCGACGAGGATGGGCGGATCCAGCGGTTCCTGGAGAAGCCGACCTGGGGCCAGGTGTTCTCGGACACGGTGAATGCCGGCATCTACGTCATGGAGCCGGAGGTCCTGGCCGAGGTGCCGCCGGAGGAGTCGGTGGACTGGTCCGGTGACGTCTTCCCGAGCCTGCTCAAGCGCGGGGCGCCGCTTTTCGGCTACATATCCGACGGCTATTGGGAGGACGTCGGCAATCACGAGAGCTACATGAAAGCCCAGGTTGACGTGCTCGCCCGGAGGGTGAACGTCGACATCGACGGCTTCGAGGTCTCACCCGGCGTGTGGGTCGCGGAAGGCGCCGAGGTCGATCCGGAGGCGGTGCTCACCGGCCCGCTGTGCATCGGGGACTACGCCAAGGTCGAGGCCGGCGCGCATCTGCGCGAGTACACGGTGATCGGCAGTAACGTCGTGGTCAAGGAGGGCGCGTTCCTGCACCGCGCCGTGGTCCACAACAACGTCTACGTCGGCCAGGGCGCGACCCTGCGCGGCTGTGTGGTGGGCAAGAACACCGACGTCATGCGGCTGGCCCGGATCGAGGAGGGCGCCGTCGTCGGGGACGAGTGCGTCATCGAGCCGGAGGCGTACCTGTCGGCCGGGGTGAAGGTGTATCCGTTCAAGACGATCGAGGCCGGCGCGGTCGTCAACAACAGCGTGATCTGGGAGTCCCGTGGCAACCGGACCCTGTTCGGCCAGCGCGGCGTGTCCGGCCTGGTCAACGTCGAGGTGACGCCCGAACTGTGCGTCCGGCTGGCCAGCGCGTACGCCACCACGCTGAAGAAGGGCTCGACCGTCACGACGTCCCGTGACGTGTCCCGCGCCGCGCGCACGTTCAAGCGGGCCGTTCAGGGCGCGCTGAACGCCAGCGCGATCAACGTCGTCGACCTGGAGGCGCAGCCCTTGCCGGTCGCCCGGTTCGAGACCGAGCGCGCCGACTACAGCGGCGGGATCGCGCTGCGGACCACGCCGGGGGACGCGCAGTCGATCGACATCACCTTCCTGGACGAGCGCGGCGCTGAACTGTCCCAGGCCGCCCAGCGCAAGCTCGAGCGGGTCTTCTCGCGGCAGGAGTACCGGCGGGCGTTCCCGGGCGAGATCGCGGAGCTCAGCTACCCGCCCCGCGTCGTCGAGTGGTACACCCGCGAACTGCTGCGTTGCGTGGACATGACCGCGGTCCGCGAGAGCGGGATGAAGGTGGTCGCCGACTGCGCGGGCGGCACCACCTCGCTGGTCATGCCGAGCCTGCTCGGCCGCATCGGCGTCGACGTGCTCACCATCAACGGCCGGCTGGACGAGCTCACCCCGACGGAGACCGTGGCCCAGCTGCGCGCGGGGCTGCAGCGCCTGTCGGAGGTGGTGTCCTCCAGCCGCGCCTCGTTCGGCGTCCGGTTCGACCCGGTCGGTGAGCGGATCCGGATCGTGGACGAGAAGGGTGAGATGGTCAGCGACGAGCGGGCGCTGCTCGTCGCGCTCGACCTGGTCGCCGCCGAGCGCAAGACCGGCCGGGTCGCCCTGCCGGTGACCACGACGCGGGTCGCCGAGCAGGTCTGCCGGTTCCACGGCGTGGAGGTGAACTGGACGCCGACGTCGATGGACGCTCTCACCCAGGCGGCCGCGGCCGACGATGTGATCTTCGCCGCGGACGGGCGCGGCGGTTTCGTGGTGCCGGAGTTCGCCCGGACGGTGGACGGCATCGCGACCTTCGCCCGGCTGATAGGGCTCGTGGCGCGGACGCGGCTGACGCTGAGCCAGATCGACGCGCGGATCCCCGACGCGCACCTGCTCAAGCGGTCCATGCCGACTCCCTGGGCGGCCAAGGGGAGCGTGATGCGGACAGTGGTGGAGGCGGCGGGCACCCGTGAGGTGGACACCACCGACGGCGTGCGAGTGGTAGCGCCCGACCGGGGCTGGGTCCTCGTGCTGCCCGATCCGGCCGACGCCGTGACGCACCTGTGGGCGGAAGGCGCCGACGCCGACACCGCCCAGCTGCTGCTGGACGAGTGGGCCCTCGTGGTCGAGCAAGCGGGCCAGTGACGGGCGGGGAAATCCGCCGGTAACGAACGTTTGAATGGGCGGGTAATCGGCTGCCTCGGTATGGCCCCGGACGAGCCTGACGATTGGTCATCCGGCGCCATAAGCCGCGCTATGGTGGGGGACTGACTAGGTACGCCATGTCGTGAAGTCCTTTGGCCGTGAGACAGTCACGCACACTATGGGACACGTGGACGCCGCGAGGCTTTCGTGTCCCGGGTGGCGAGTCGCGCGCTGGCGGGCCACGGCCGGGCGGCGTGTGGCGGAGGTGGAGCGGCGGTGTGGCGCAGACGTCGCGCCGGGGACCCGGAGCGGTCCCCGGACGGGGCATCCGCCGGCAGCAGCGGCCCGGCGCCGCGTAGAGGCTGGCGGCGGCTGCTTGCGTGGCGCATGGACCGGAACAGCCCCGCCCCGGTAACCTGGTCAGCCTCATCCCACGAGCCTGCGTCGCAGGCGCAGGGACCGGGCCGCGACGAGGCTCCGGCGGAGTGGGAATGGCCCACGGAGGGGAGGCCTGGCGGAGCGATGGCCAGCGTCTACTGCACACGGTGCGGTCGTCCGAATCCGGATGACGCGCGCTTCTGCTCGAACTGCGGGACCGCCCTGGTGCGGGGAGCGGCCGAGCGGGCGGGCGAAACGACCTCGACGATCTCCCTGGACCGGGCCCCGGCCCTCGACGCCGAGCTGAACGACGAGCCGCTCGCCGATCCGGCGATGCTGGAGGCGCTGCCCGCCGATACGGCGCTGCTAGTTGTGCACCGGGGCCCGAACGCGGGCAGCCGGTTCCTGCTCGACAGCGAGCTGACCACCGCCGGGCGGCATCCCGACAGCCACATCTTCCTCGATGACGTGACCGTGTCCCGCCGCCACGCGGAGTTCTACCGGATCGGGACCCGGTTCACTGTCCGCGACGTCGGCAGCCTGAACGGCACCTATGTCAACCGCGACCGGATCGAGGAAACCGAGCTGTTCAGCGGGGACGAGGTGCAGATCGGCAAGTTCCGGCTCATCTTCATGACGCACCCCCGCCTGCAGGGACAGCGCCGCGGCGGAGGCGCACAGGATTACGCATGAGCTCATCGCGCGAGCCTGCCTCCTTCGGGATCGGCGGGGTTCTCGCCCGGCTGCGGGCCGAGTTCCCGGACGTCAGCACCTCCAAAATCCGGTTTCTCGAGGCTGAGGGCCTGATCGAGCCGGCCCGCTCCCGGTCGGGTTACCGGCAGTTCGCCCTGTCCGATGTCGAGCGCCTCCGGTACATCCTGACCGCCCAGCGGGACGAGTACCTGCCGCTGCGGGTGATCAAGGAGCGCCTCGACGCGATCGACGTGTCCGCCGAGAAGAATTCCCGCCCCACGCTCGCGTCCTCGCTGGCCGGGGCCGTGGCGTCCGACGAGGCGTCCCGGCGGGGGGCCGGCCGCGGCGGGACGCCGCTGACCCGGGCCGAGCTGCTCGAGACGGCCGGCATCGACGGCGACAGCCTGGCCGAGCTGGAGGACTACGGGCTGATCCGCCGGTCCGGGCGGCACTACGGGCGGGACGCCCTCGAGGTCGCCCGGGCCGCGGCGGCGCTGGCCAGGTTCGGCGTCGGTGCCCGGCACCTGCGCGGGGTCAAGGCCTCGGCCGAGCGGGATATCTCACTGGTCGAGCAGCTCGTGTCACCGCAGCTGCGGCAGCGCGGTCCCGGTGCGCGGGCCTCCGCGGCCCGTGACGCCTGGCAGATCGCCACGCTGACCCTCTGGCTGCACGCCGCACTGGTCGAATCCGCCCTCGACGAAGCGGGCCTGGCGGGAGCCGTACCTGCCCCCTCGGTCACCGCCCCGGCGCCCCGTGTCGATGACGTAGGGGGTGGGTGGCGCTCCGCGTCGAGGCGATAGCGGGTGTACCTTGACAAAGGGAGTGGCGGCCAACGAGGGTGTGCCAGCGGTGCGTGAGGATGGAGCTGTAGTGCGGCAGATGGAGGTCGTCGGCGTCCGGGTCGAGATGCCATCGAACAGCCCTATCGTCTTGCTCAAGGAGACGCAGGGCGACCGGTACTTGCCCATCTGGATCGGCGCCGTCGAGGCTACGGCCATCGCGTTCGCCCAGCAGGGCATGGTGTCCCCGCGGCCCCTGACGCACGATCTGTTCCGCGACGTGCTCGACGTGCTGAACGTCCAGCTGCGAACGGTGAACATCACCGCCCTGCGGGACGGGATCTTCTACGCCGACCTGGTGTTCTCCAACGGGGCCGAGGTCAGCGCCCGGCCGTCGGACTCGATCGCGCTGGCTCTGCGTACGGGGGCGTCGATCTTCGCGGCCGAGGAGATCCTCGACGAGGCCGGGGTGGCCATCCCCGACGAGCAAGAGGATGAGGTCGAGAAGTTCCGGGAGTTTCTGGACACCATCTCGCCGGAAGACTTCGGCCGCGCGACCTGACTGGTCACCGTACGTTTATGCGGGCACCTTGAGGGACACTGTTATCCCTGGTAGCGGGGTCAGGAAACACAGTCGGTGAGCGCTGGCCACGGACTGGTATGCCTGACTTAAACGGAATGTCGCGACGCGCCGCGTGGGATCGTTGACGCCGTGAGCTGGTCGGCTTACGGTTCGAAGCGAGTACCCAGGCTGGTCAGCTCGCGATGGAGGTGGGCGTGACGCGAACCAGGGGCGCGGGATCCACGGGCCCATCCGGTGGAGACGACAAGCCGGGCGATAGTCGCCGAGCGGGAGTCCCGTACGCCGAGGAGCAAGGCACGCTGTTCGATGCCGACGAGGAGGGCGACGAGCCGGGCGGCGGGGAGTCCGGCGGCGACCGCGGCCTGAGCGCCGGGCCCGGCCCCGACGGGGACAGTGCCGAATTCGACGCCGACGCGGTGGACACCGGCTACCGGGGACCGACCGCGTGCTCTGCGGCCGGCATTACCTACCGGCAGCTCGACTACTGGGCGCGCACGGGCCTCGTTGAGCCGAGCGTCCGGGGGGCACACGGCTCCGGGTCGCAGCGCCTCTACGGCTTCCGCGACATCCTTGTCCTCAAGGTCGTCAAGCGGCTGCTCGACACGGGCATCTCGCTGCAGCAGATCCGCGCCGCCGTCCACCACCTGCGCGATCACGGCACTGGCGACCTGGCCGAGGTCACCCTGATGAGCGATGGGGTCAGCGTCTACGAGTGCACCTCAGCCGACGAGGTGGTCGACCTGCTGCAGGGCGGCCAGGGCGTGTTCGGGATCGCGCTCGGGCGGGTCTGGAAGGAGGTAGAGGGCAACCTCGCCGAGCTCCCCGCCGTCCGGGCCGAAGACGGCCTCCTCTCCGTCGGCCAGGACGAACTGTCCCGCCGACGAGCCCGGCGCACTGGATGATAAGAGGTTCTTGTGGTGCCAGCCTGGGGGACAACCCCCGGAATCCCCGCGTGGCCCTTTCGCCGTATTCGGCTTAGGCTCGTCGGCCAGCTGACCTGACCGCCCGCGTGCCCCTAGCTCAGGCCATCTTTGCGGGTACACTCTCTGTTGCCAGCGACACCGTCCGGGAGAGTCCTCGCGCGGCCAGCGCGGGGCGCCGAAGGGGCAACATTCCCCGGAACCTCTCAGGCGCCAGGACCGGACGGGACAGGCATCTCTGAAGTCAACCACCGGAAGGTCAGGAGTTAGCGACAGAGGGGGAGCCTTGCGGCCATGTCGGCCGCCTAACTGACCGTCAGCTCAGGAGGCTCCTGGATGGAATTTGCTCGGCGTCATATTGGGCCGTCCCCCGACGAGCAGCGGCAGATGCTCTCGGCCGTTGGGTACTCCGCCCTGGACGAGCTCACCGAGGCCGCCCTGCCCGTGTCGGCGTCCGCCGCGCCGCTCGGCCTGCCCCCGGCCCTGAGCGAGGCGGGCGCGCTCGCCGAACTGCGCCGCCTCGCCGAGCGCAACCAGGTGCTCACCCCGATGATCGGGCTCGGCTACTACGGCACCGTCACCCCGGCGGTCATCCGCCGCAACGTCCTGGAGAACCCGGGCTGGTACACCGCCTACACCCCCTACCAGCCGGAAATCTCCCAGGGGCGGCTGGAGGCGCTGCTGAACTTCCAGACGATGATTTCCGGCCTGACGGCCCTCCCGGTGGCCGGGGCATCGCTGCTGGACGAGGCGACCGCGGCCGCGGAGGCGATGACGCTGGCGCGCCGTGCCGCCGGCCGGGGCCACGTCTTCCTCGCGGACGCCGACTGCCTGCCGCAGACCCTGAGCGTGCTGCGCACCCGCGCCGAACCGCTCGGGATCGAGCTGGTCGTCACCGAGGTCACCGCCGAGGTGATCGCCCGGCAGCCGGACGGTGCGCTGTTCGGCGTGCTGCTCCAGTACCCCGGCGCGTCCGGGGCCGTGCGCGACCTGGCCCCGGTCATCGAGGCGGCGCACGAGCGCGGCGCACTGGCCGCGGTCGCCGCGGACCTGCTCGCGCTCACCCTGCTGCGGCCGCCGGGGGAGATGGGCGCGGACATCGGGGTGGGTACCACCCAGCGGTTCGGGCTGCCGCTGAGCTTCGGCGGCCCGCACGCCGGCTACATCGCGGTCCGCGACAAGCTGCGCCGCCAGCTGCCCGGCCGCATCGTCGGCGTCTCGGTCGACGCCGACGGCAAGCCCGCCTACCGGCTCGCGCTGCAGGCCCGGGAACAGCACATCCGCCGGGAGAAGGCGACCAGCAACATCTGCACCGCGCAGGTGCTGCCGGCCGTGCTCGCCGCCATGTACGCGGTCTACCACGGCCCGGACGGCCTGGCCGCCATCGCCGTCGGCGCGCACCGCAGCGCCGCGGTTCTCGCCGCTACGCTGAGCGCTTCCGGATGCCGAACGGGCCCCAGTGACTTCTTTGACACGATCCGCGTCGTCCCCCCCGACAGTGCCGGGAGCGCGGCCGGCGCGGTGGCCCGGGCGCGGGACGCGGGCTACAACCTGTACCTGGCTGACGACGGCGTGATCCAGATCGCCTGTGATGAGACCACCACCGACGAGGACCTGCGGAACGTGGCCGCCGCGCTGCTCGGCTGCCCGCCCGCCGCCGTGGACCTGGCTGCGGGCGCGGACGCGGGCACGGACGCGGGGCTGCCCGCGGGCTTGCGCCGGTCCGGTGAGTTCCTTACCCACCCGGTGTTCCACTCCCACCGCAGCGAGACGTCGATGCTGCGGTACCTGCGCCGCCTCGCCGACTCCGACATCGCCCTCGACCGGTCCATGATCCCGCTCGGCTCGTGCACGATGAAGCTGAACGCGGCGGCCGAGATGGAGCCGATCAGCTGGCCCGGGTTCGCGGCCCTGCACCCGTTCGCGCCGCCGGAGCAGGCCAGCGGGTACCTCGGGCGGATCAGCCGGCTGGAGGCGGCGCTGGCGGAGATCACCGGGTACGACGCGGTGTCCCTCCAGCCGAACGCCGGCTCCCAGGGCGAACTCGCCGGCCTGCTGGCCATCCGCGCCTACCACCGGTCCCGGCAGGAACCGGACCGCACGATCTGCCTGATCCCCGAGTCGGCGCATGGGACGAACGCGGCCAGCGCGGTGCTGGCCGGGCTGCGCGTGGTCGTCGTCAAGTGCGGCTCCGACGGCGCCATCGACCTGGCCGACCTGCGGGCCAAGCTGGACGCGCACGCGGGCCAGGTCGCCGCGATCATGCTGACCTACCCGTCCACGAACGGCGTCTACGAAGACACGGTGGGCCAGGTGTGCGACGCGGTGCACCAGGTGGGCGGCCAGGTCTACATCGATGGGGCGAACCTCAACGCGCTGGTGGGACTGGCCACCCCGGTTTCGTTCGGAGCCGATGTCTCCCACCTGAACCTGCACAAGACGTTCTGTATCCCGCACGGCGGCGGCGGTCCCGGCGTCGGCCCCGTCGCGGTTCGCTCGCACCTGGCCGAGTTCCTGCCCAGCCGTAACGTGGGGATCGCCGGATCCGCTGAGGCGGACGGGCCTGGCGGCCCCGCCGGGCCCGTGGGGCCGGTCGGGCCAGTGGCGGCCGCGCCGTTCGGGTCCGCTGGGATCCTGCCGATCTCCTGGGCCTATATCGCGATGATGGGCGCGGACGGGCTGCGGCGGGCGACCCAGGTGGCGGTGCTGGCCGCCAACTACGTGGCCAAGCGGCTCGCGCCGCATTACCCGGTCCTCTACACCGGCCGTGCGGGCCTGGTCGCGCACGAGTGCGTCATCGACCTGCGGCCGATTACCGCGAGCACCGGCATCACCAACGAGGACGTGGCCAAGCGGCTGGTGGACTACGGGTTCCACGCGCCCACCATGTCGTTCCCGGTCGCGGGCACGCTGATGATCGAGCCGACGGAGAGCGAGGACCTCACCGAGATAGACCGGTTCTGCGACGCGCTGATCGCGATCCGGCGGGAAATCGACCGGGTCGGCTCCGGCGATGAAGACCGCGACGACAATCCCCTCAAGAACGCGCCGCACACCGCCGAAATGCTCATCGCGGGGGAGTGGAAGCACCCCTACGACCGCGCCGAGGCCGCGTACCCGGTGCCCGGTACCCGCCAGGGCAAGTACTGGCCCCCGGTCCGCCGAATCGACCAGGCCTACGGCGACCGGAACCTGATGTGCGCCTGCCCGCCGCCGGAGGCGTTCGCCTGACCCGCGCTAACGCGCCGTCGGCTAGCCGGGGCGCGGCGTTCCCCTTTAGTCTTCCGCCATGACTGCCGAAGGGCCGGAGCCGCCCGGCACGACAGCCGAGAGGCACCCGCAGGATGAGGCCGCCGGGAGGCTGGCGGGCCCGGCCTCCCGGCCGCCGGGGCCAACGGATCCGGCCGATTTCGTCGCCGAGGGCATGGGCTATCTCGACCAGGCCATCGAGGCGTTCTCGCGGGGCTGTGAGTCAGCGGACCGTGACATCGTGCCGCTCGCCATCGAACTGCTGGCGCGGACGCTGCCGCTGCGCGAGCGTGACACCGACGCGGCCCTCGTCTGGCAGCGCGGCCTCGAGGATCCCGACCCGGCCGTGCGCAGGGCCGTGCGGACGAGACTGCGCCGTGCGTTCGGCGGCGACGAGGTGCCGGCCGACCATGATGGCCAGCCGCCCACCTGGTGGGAAGGGTTCGTGGAGGCCGCCGTCTGCTACGGGACGCTGCCACTGCTCGCCAACGAGCTGTTCGGGGCCCTGGACCAGATGTACTCCCTCGCCGCCCTGCCGCTCGCGCAAGGCGGCGGGCGGGCCCGCGACCTCCGGGAGGTCCTGCTCAGCGCGATCCAGGTGCCGAGCCAGTACGCCTGGGGTCCCGACCTGCACGGGAGCTTCCGCGCGCGGCTCCGTGAGGCCATGGGGGCCAGCTCCGACGTCCTCCCGCCCGACTGGCCCGACTGGCCCGACTGGCCCGGCGCCTAGCCGGCCATCCTCTTGTGCCTTGGTGCCGGCGGAGTTTCTGCTGGCCCTTGTGTCATTGTGCGCAGGCACACGGGCCGGCCTTCGCCGCGGTTTATGGCCGGCTCTTACCAGGCGATTACGGACGGCGCGGTTCCCTGAACGGGTGGCCCTCCGTACACGTATGAATGGGTGGTATCCGAATTGTGACCCGAACGACGCTGGAGGATCACCCGTGACCCAGCAGCGCAACGCTGAGACCACGCGCCGCGGCCTGCTCGCTGGCGTGAGCCTGGCTGGCCTGGCGGGCACGCTCGCCGCGTGCGGCGGCTCCTCCGCCGGCCCGGCGGGTGGGACGCCCCCCGGCGGCACCGCGGCCCCGGCCGGCGGGACGGGCCAGGCGGGCGGCAGCGGCGCCACACTGACCCGGACGAGCGAGATTCCCCTGGGCGGGGGCAAGGTCTTCACCTCGGTCCGGGTCGTGGTGACCCAGCCCACGGCCGGCGAGTTCAAGGGGTTCAGCGCGGTATGCACGCACATGCAGTGCATCGTGGATCAGGTCGCGGACGGGACGATCGACTGCCCCTGCCACGGCAGCCAATTCAGCGTCACCGACGGGCATGTCGTCGCGGGTCCGGCCCCGGGCCCGCTGCCTGCCCAGCCCCTCAAGGTCCAGTCCGGCCAGATCTCGCTGGCCTGATGGAACAGCAGGCCGACGGCTCCAGGAGGGGAATGCAGTGCTGAGCGTCGAACCACGGCGGGGGCCGCCCACCTCGGCCAGCCCTGCCACCTCAGCCAGCCCGCCCACCTCGGCGGCCCCGTCCCACCCGCCCGCCCCGCCCGCACGCGGGACGGCCCCGCCCCGGGCACGCCAGCCCGCGGCCGGCCGCCCGCAGGGGCGGTCACGCCGGGTGGTCGAGGCACGGGAACACCTGCGCGCGCGACCCGGGCTGGTCCTGTCCCTGATCGTCGCCGGCGCGCTGGCCGTGATCGCGCTGTGGTGGTCGGACACGCCATCGGTCCACGGCCTGGGTGACTGGCTCACCAACGCGGGACGCATCCTCGGCCTGCTCGCCGGCTACGGGGTGGTCGTGCTGGTCGCGCTCATGGCCCGGCTGCCGCCGCTGGAACGGGGGATCGGCACCGACCGGCTGGCCCGCTGGCACGCGATGGGCGGCCGCTACGTCGTCAGCGTGATCGTCGCGCACGCCCTGCTCATCATCTGGGGCTATGCGGTCACCGCGCACCAGGGACTGGTCAGCGAGGCGAGCACCCTGCTGACCTCCTACCCGGACGTCCTGATGGCGACGGTAGCCGGGTTCCTGTTCCTGGGTATCGGCCTGGTGTCTGCCCGCGCGGCGCGCCGCCGCCTGTCCTACGACACCTGGTATCACCTGCATTTCTACACATACCTGGCGGTCGCGCTGGCGTTCAGCCATCAGTTCGCCGACGGCGCCTCCTTCATCAGCAGCCTCAAGGCGCGCTTCGTCTGGTCGCTGCTGTACGCGTCCGTCGCCGCCCTGCTGGTCTGGTACCGGGTCATCAGCCCGCTGCGCAGCTCGGCCCGTCACCGGTTCCACGTCCTGGCCCTCCGCCGCGAGGCACCGGACGTGGTGTCCGTCTACATCGGCGGCCAGCACCTGGATGAGCTCCAGGCCGGTCCCGGGCAGTTCTTCCGCTGGCGGTTCCTTGCCCCCGGCATGTGGTGGTCCTCGCATCCGTACTCGCTGTCCGCGGCGGCTCGTCCCGACGTCATGCGGATCACCGTCAAGGACCGCGGCGACCACAGCGGCGCGGTGCGCCGGCTCCGCCCCGGGACCCGGGTCATCGCGGAGGGACCGTACGGGGCGTTCACCCCGGCCGGGCACGGCCGCCGGGTCCTGCTGCTGGCCGGCGGGGTAGGCATCACGCCGCTGCGCGCGATGTTCGCGACGCTTCCCGGTGAGGTCACCCTCATCTACCGGGCGAGCAGCCGGGAGGATGTCGTGTTCGGTCCCGAGCTGGACGCTATCGCCCGGGACCGCGGGGCGGCGGTGCACTACCTGATCGGGTCGCGGTCCCGGCTCGGGGCGGATCCGCTCACCGCCGACCGGCTGCTGTCGATCGTGCCCGGGCTGCACCGCTACGACGTCTACGTGTGCGGGCCGGCCGGCATGACCGAATCGGCGATCGGCGCCCTGACCGCGGCAGGAGTGCCGCGTGGGCACATCCACCACGAGTCCTTCGAATTCTGAGCCCCGCTGGACTGGAACCGCTGCATTCCGGGCCCCGTATTCAGCGCACGGGCGCATCCGAAGCCAGCCTGACCTGCGAACGATGAACGGAGGAAGCCGATGCGCCGGGTAGTGCTTGCCCTCGGCGGTACGATCGCCGGCCTGGTCATGCTGCTGTCGTTCCGGACCCACATGGGCTCGGCCGCGGTGGCGGGGGTACCGGGCGCGGCGGGAAAGACGGGGGGGACGTCGGCGTCCGGGACCGGCGGCTCGGCGGGCTCCGCGGGCTCGGCGGGCTCGGCGGGCTCGGCGGGCTCGGCGGGCTCGGGCGGTGGCGCGGCCGCGGCCGCGCCGGCCCCCGTCAGTGCGGGCTCGGGGACCGGGACCGCGGTAACCGGGAACGTCATCATGACGGGTTACGGTCCGACCCAGGTGCAGGTGACCCTCAACGCCGGGAAGATCGTCAAGGTCACCGTGCTGCAGCAGACCGACGACGGCGTCAACAGCCAGATGATCGACGCCCGCGCCCTCCCCCTGCTCAAAAACGAGACCCTGACGGCGCAGAGCGCGAAGATCAACGCCGTTTCCGGGGCCAGCTACACCAGCGCCGGCTACATCAAGTCGCTGCAGAGCGCGCTGGACAAGGCCCGCGCGTCGTGACCGGCGTGACCGGCGTGACCGGCGTGACCGGCGTGACTACCCTAAAGGTGGCTGGCCCGGGGGCGATGAGTCCGGCCGCGATCGCTATCGGCAGCCCGGCCGAGCGGCTCCGCCACGCGGAGCACGTCATGGGCACGGTGTTCTCCTTCGACATCCCGGCGGCGGCCGCCCCGGTGCTGCCGCAGGCGGTGCGCTGGCTGCACTGGGTGGACGCCACGTTCTCGGCCTACCGCGACGATAGTGACGTCAGCCGGTTTGGCCGCGGCGAGCTCACCCTGGCGCAGTGCGCGCTGGAACTCGCCGAGGTCATCGGGGAGTGCGCGGCGATCCGCGAGCTGAGCGACGGCTACTTCACCGACTGGCCCGGCGGCCGGTTTGATCCGTCAGGGCTGGTCAAGGGGTGGGCAATCGAGCGGGCGGCCATCATGCTGAGCGCCGCCGGCTTCACCGGGCACTGCGTCAACGGTGCCGGCGACATGCAGTGCACCGGTGAGCCGGAGCTCGGGCAGCCGTGGCGCGTCGGCATCGCGCACCCGCTGCGTCCCTCCGCGCTGGCCGCCGTCATTACCGGGCGTGATATCGCGGTCGCCACCTCCGGGACGGCCGAACGCGGCGCCCACATCGTCAACCCCCGGACCGGGCGGCCCGCCACGGAACTGGCCAGCGTCACCGTGATCGGCCCGAGGGCGGCCACGGCCGACGCCTACGCGACCGCCGCGTTCGCGATGGGCCCGGCCGCCCGGCAGTGGGTCGAGAGCCTGGAGGGGTACGAGGCCCTCGGCATTGCCCCGGACGGTGCCACCTGGCAGACCGGCGGCCTCGGCGCCTACACGACGCCCGGCTGAGCGCCCGAGGGCCGGAGCCGGCCGGGCCGCCGGTAAGATCGGAACGGTCAGCCGCCTGCCGGCCGGGGGAGCCAGGATTAATGCGGTCGGCCACGATCTCACAACCATTCGGCACGCCAAACCGTCAATAGAGTCGTTAGCGGACATGGGCCGGCACTAAAGAGTAGGCTCCGGTACGACTCAGAATGGCTTGGCTAATCACTCTCTGGCTACGGGGGCCGGTGTGACGGGTGCGAACGTCGGTTTGGCTCACGATTCGGACTGCCGTCTCCTACTGCCCGCGGACGACGCCGAATCGCCCGAGGTGACCATTCTTATCCCGGCGGCGAACGAGGAACTCACCATCACAGACTTCGTGGCGTGGTGCCACGAAGGTCTGCGTGAAGCCGGTGCGGTGGGCGAGATCCTCATCGTCGACAGCTCGTCGGATCGCACCGCCGAGTTCGCTCTCGCGGGCGGCGCGCGTGTCCTCAGGGCTCCCCGGCGAGGGCTCGGCCGCGCCTATATCGACGCATTGCCGTACGTGCGCGGCAAATACGTGATTATGGGTGACGCCGACTGCACATACGACTTCCGAAAGCTGGCGCCCTTCATCGACGCGATGCGCAGCGGCACCGAGTACGCGATGGGCTCGCGCTGGAAAGGCTCTATCGAGTCAGGAGCGATGCCCGCTCTGCATCGCCACCTGGGCACGCCCGCCACAACCTGGATCCTCAACCGTCTCTACGGCAGCCACTTCAGTGATATCCATTGCGGCATGCGGGGCATTACCCGGGACGCGCTGTGCCGCATGGGCCTCACGGCCCAGTCGTGGGAGTACGCCTCCGAGATGGTGCTGAAGTCGGTCCGCATGGGGCTGCGGACCACGGAAGTGCCGGTCACCTTCTACAAGGACCGTGACGGCCGCCTTTCGCATCATAAGCGCTCGGGCTGGCTCTCCCCGTTCCGCGCCGCGTGGATCAATCTGCGGGCCATGTTCATCCACGGCGCGGAATTCTTCCTGTTCAAGCCCGGCATCGGGCTTTTCGCCCTGGGCCTGCTGCTCACCCTGCCGCTAAGCTTCGGCGGGATCACGATAGGCCCGGTGACGTTCAACCTCTACTGGATGCTGATCGGCCTGACCCTGTCGGTGCTGGGCCTGCAGAGCATCTATTTCGGCTGCCTCGCTCATGTTTTTCTTGATTACACTGGTGCGGCACGGCGACGGTGGCGGCGGATATTCCGCTACACAAACGCGGTGGTCACCAGCGGACTGCTGTTCACGCTCGGGTTCGTGCTGGCCGCGGCCGTGCTCGTGCATTACGTGACCCACGATTTCTCGCTGCCGAATCCTTCTTCCGCTCTCGACCATCTTGGCATCATCGGGCTGCTATTCATGATTATCGGCTTTTCGACGTTCTGTTTCACCCTGCTTCTGCACGCCACCGACGTGCGCTACGGAGAGAAGGACGATGGCTGACACCGACGTCGCCCGGGACACGGCGTTCGGCCAGGAAGGCAAGACCACGACCGTCGATCGGGCCGGGGTCTGGCTATCGGGCCACCAGATCCGGCGGACGGTCGGCGGCATCGAGGGCAAGGACGTCGGCGACTTCGGCTGCGGCTTCCAGGCGACCTACATGCGCACGGTGCTCGCTCAGGTCGGGTCGGCGACGCTGGTCGACATCGCACTGGCCGACGACCTGAAGTCACGGCCGAACGTCACGGCGATCGAGGGAACGCTTCCCGGTATCCTTCAGGACCTGCCCGATCGGTCACTCGATGTGATCTTGTCGATGTCCGTGCTGGAGCACTTGTGGGAACCCGGCCAGACCCTGGCGCATTTCCGGCGACTGCTGCGGCCCGCGGGCGTGTGCGCCGTCAACGTACCGTCCTGGCGGGGCAAGCGGGCATTGGAGTTCTCGGCGTTCCGCCTGGGTCTGTCGCCGGCGAGCGAGATGGACGACCACAAGAGATATTACGATCCGCGTGACCTGTGGCCGCTGCTGGTGGCGGCCGGTTTCATGCCGCACGGGATTCGCTGCTTCAAGCACAAGCTCGGATTGAACACATTCGCCGTATGCAAGGTCGATCCAGTAGGGACCTGAATGACATTCTCCAAGTCCTTCGTCGAGGAGTCGGTCGACGTTCTGACGTCGATCGATACCGACATGGTCGAGCAACTGGCCGAGGGCCTGGCGGCCGTACGGGAACGCGATGGCCGCCTGTTCATCCTGGGCGTCGGTGGTTCAGCGGGCCACGCGTCGCACGCCGTCAACGATTTCCGCAAGATCTGCGACTTCGAGGCATACACCCCGACCGACAACGTGTCCGAACTCACCGCGCGCACGAACGACGAGGGCTGGGACACCACCTTCGCCGAGTGGCTCAAGGGGTCACGGCTCTCCGGCCGCGATGCGCTGCTCATCTTCTCCGTCGGTGGCGGCAACGCGGAGAAGGGCGTGTCGGCTAACCTGGTCGCCGCGCTCCGGCTGGCCCGCGAGCGCGGAACCCCGATCTTTGGCGTCGTGGGCCGCGACGGTGGCACGACGGCCCGGCTGGCCGACGCCTGCGTGGTCATCCCGCCGCTCTACGCCGACCACATCACCCCGCATACCGAGGGCCTGTGCGCGGTGGTGTGGCACCTGCTGGTGTCGCATCCGGCGCTGGCCCGGACGGCGACGCGATGGGAGTCACTGCGGTGAGCCGGCGATCCATCCGGACGGTCTGTGTCGTCGGCGGCGCCGGATTCATCGGCGGCCATTTCGCCGACCGTTTGCTGGCCAGCGACGGATGCGAAAAGCTCACCGTGTACGACAACTTCTCGTCCGGGCGCGAATGGCATCTGGCCGCGCACCGGGCCGATGCACGTCTCACGGTGATCAAAGGTGACGTGCGGGACCTGGACCATCTCGTGGCCGCGGTTGACGGGCACGACACGGTGATCCACCTCGCGTCGAATCCGGATATCGCGCGGGCGATGACCGACCCGGCGGTCGACTTCGACCAGGGCACGCTGCTCACCCATCACGTGGCCGAAGCCGCCCGCCGTGGTGGCGTCGAGCTGGTGCTCTACGCGTCCGGCAGCGGCGTGTACGGCGATCTCGGCCACCACGAGGCGGCGGAGGATTACGGGCCGCTGATTCCCGTGTCGACCTATGGAGCGAGCAAGCTCGCGGGTGAAGCCCTGCTGGCGTCCTACGCGGCGATGTTCGGCCTCACGGCGCGGGCGTTCCGCTTCGGCAACGTTGTCGGGCCGCGCCAGACCCATGGCGTGGGCTTCGACTTCATCCGGCGTCTGCTCGACGATCCGGACCGCCTGCGCATTCTGGGTGACGGCCGGCAAAGTAAGTCCTATATCCACGTGGACGATGTCATCGAAGCCGTCCTGCACGCGGCGGGCCTGGCTAAGAAGCCCTACGCGGTGTTCAACGTGGCGACCGGTGATTACGTCACGGTCACCGAGATCGCCGAGCTCGCCGTGGACGTCGTCGGACTACCCGCCGGGGGCACGCGGTTCGACTACACGGGCGGGGACCGCGGCTGGAAGGGCGATGTGCCGGTCGTCCGCATCAATACCGACCGCATCCGCGCGCTGGGCTGGAAGAACCAGCGCACCGGGCGGCAGGCTCTGCGGGCATCGATGGGTTCCATGCTCGCCGACGCGCGTGCGGGGCGGTTCGACGGGTGATCGCGACCCGCGGCCGCCCGGCTGTCTTCCTCGATCGGGACGGCGTGCTCAACGAGGCGCTGGTCCGGGGCGGCGTCCCAACCCCGCCGCGATCGCTGGAAGAGTTCCGCGTTCTGCCCGGTGTGGCCAGGGCGTGCGCGGACCTGAAGCGGGCTGGCTTCGTCCTCGTGGTGGTGACCAATCAGCCAGATGTCGCCCGGGGCACGCTGACCGCCGCCGAGGTCGACCGGATGCACGAACGGTTGCGCAGCCTCGTTCCGGTGGATGAGATCTGCGTATGCATGCACGACGACTGCGACGCCTGCGGGTGCCGCAAGCCACAGCCAGGTATGCTGCTGGACGCCGCGGACCGGCTGAGCCTCGATCTGGGCCGCAGCGCCAGCGTCGGGGACCGCTGGCGCGACGTCGAAGCGGCCCAGCGTGCCGGGGTGAGGGCCATTTACGTCGAGCGTCACTACGACGAGCCGGCCCCGGTCGGTGCGGACGTGGCCGTCGCAGACCTGGCCGAGGCCGCAGCATGGATCCGGGGGCAAGAATGGGCGACGGAGGGCCACAGGCATGACTGATCTGCGACTCAAAACCGTGAAGATCTTTGCGGACGGCGCCGACCTCCCATCACTGCTTGCCCTGGCCGACCAGCCGCACATCGCGGGGTTTACGACCAACCCGACGCTGATGCGCCAATGCGGCGTCAGTGACTACGAAGGCTTTGCCCGCAAGCTGCTCGAGCACATCACCGGCCGGCCGATCTCGTTCGAGGTCTTCGCCGATGATCACGATGAGATGCTGCGCCAGGCTCGCCTGATCGCGTCGTGGGGCAGCAACGTCTACGTAAAGATCCCCGTCACCGACACGCGCGGGCAGAGCACCGCCGCCGTCGTGCGGGAACTGACCGATTCCGGCGTGCGAGTGAATGTGACCGCGCTGATGACGCTGAGCCAGGTCGAGGCCGTCACGTCCACGCTCGCCGGTGGTTCCCCGGCGGTCATCTCGGTGTTCGCCGGCCGCGTCGCGGACACGGGGCGGGATCCGCTCCCGCTGATGAGGGCGGCACTTGAGGCGATTGCCCCCTATCCCGAGCTTGAACTGCTGTGGGCCAGCCCGCGAGAGATCCTCAACGTGCGGCAGGCGGACGACCTCGGCGTCCACATCATCACCGTGACGCACGACCTGCTGAAGAAGCTGGCGCTGCTGGGCCGGGACCTCGACGCCTTCTCGCTGGAAACGGTGCGCATGTTCCACGACGACGCCGCGACCGCGGGCTATCTCCTGTGAGCGTCCCGGATCGCGCGATCCGCGCCGACCGATCGGAAGCTCTGGACCCGGGCGACTGGGACCATCACTGGAATGCCTACGGGGAGGCGGCCGAGGGCAGCCCGGCCAACGTCTACCGCCGTCAGCTGGTGTTGCGCCTGCTGGGCAGGCCACCCGCCGGTGCGGCGGTGCTGGATATCGGCAGCGGGCAGGGCGAGTTCGCCATCCACCTGCGGGAGATGTACCCGGACCTGGCGGTATGGGGAGTTGAGTACAGTTCGGCCGGCGTCGAACGCAGCCGTGCTGCCGCCGCCGCGCGCGGCGCCGAGGTCAGCTTCAGCCAGCTTGACCTGCTGCAGCCGGTGACGCTCGGCCCCGGTCAGCCGGCCGCGGAGTACGCCGTGTGTTCGGAGGTTCTTGAGCATGTCGCCGAGCCCGTGCGGTTGCTCCGTAACGCAAAGAGCCTGCTCGCACCCGGCTGCCGGGTGATCGTCACCGTGCCGGGAGGTCCGCGCTCCGCCTTCGACCGGCACATCGGCCATCATCGGCACTTCACGGCCGCAGGCCTGCGCGGCGTGCTCACCGACGCGGGCTTTGCCGTCGAGCGTGTGCAGCGCGCGGGGTTTCCCTTCTTCAACCTCTATAAGCTGGCCGTTATCGCGCGGGGCCGCCGTCTCATTGCCGACGTCGAGGACCGCGCGCCGGGCGCGGCGCCGTCCAGAGCCGAGCTGACCGCGGCGCGTCTCTTCGACCTGGGATTCAGGCACAGTCGCGACGACTTCCCGCTCGGCTGGCAGATGGCGGCCGTCGCGCGCGTCCGGCAGGCGGACCTCACGTGATCATCACGCGGGCTCCGCTCCGGATCACCCTCGGCGGCGGAGGCACCGATCTGCCGTCGTACTACGAGGACTTCGGCGGTTTCGTGCTGTCCGCCGCCATCTCGAAATACATCTTCATTGCGATCAACCGGACGTTCACGCCGGACTACTTCCTGAAGTACTCGGCGCTCGAGCGCGTCCAGCGCCCGGAGCAGATCGAGCACCCGATCGTCCGCGAGGTGCTGCTCGCCCACGACGTCGGCCCGTCCGTCGAAATCGTCAGCATGGCCGACATCCCGTCCGGTACCGGCCTCGGCTCGTCGGGGGCCTTCACCGTGGGACTGCTCCGCGCCGTCCACGCTTTCCGCCGTGACCACGTGGGAGCAGGCGACCTGGCCAAAGAGGCCTGCGCCATCGAGATCGACCGCCTCAGCAGGCCGGTTGGCAAGCAGGACCAGTACGTGGCCGCATTCGGTGGCCTCAAATGCTTCAGCTTCAGGCCCGATGGTCAGGTCGAGGCGTCGCGGCTCGGTGTATCCACGGAGACGCTTTATGACCTCGAGGAACACCTGCTGATGTTCTTCACCGGCTATTCCCGCGACGCGGACCGGGTCCTGGCTGAGCAGAAGGTGCGGTCGGAGGGCGGCGACGCCTCGATGATCGACAACCTGCACTTCGTCAAGGAACTCGGCCTGCGCAGCAAGGCCGCTCTTGAGCAGGGCGACACCGAGGGTTTCGCCCTGCTCATGCACGAGCACTGGGAGCATAAGAAGAAGCGTTCGACGTCGATGTCGAACGGCCATATCGACCGCTGGTACCAGCTCGGCCGCGATAGCGGGGCGCTGGGAGGCAAGCTGGTGGGCGCCGGGGCGGGTGGTTTCCTGCTCTTCTACACCCGGGACCAGCACGCGCTCCGGCAGGCGATGGCGGCCGAGGGACTCACTGAAGTCCGTTTCGCCTTCGATCACGACGGCAGCACCGTCATCGCCCGTAACTAGGTCCGGCGATGCAATGCGTGATTCTGGCCGGCGGTCTCGGGACCCGCATGTGGCCCGAGGCCAGGACCATCCCGAAGACGCTGCTGCCCATCGCGGGAACGCCGTTCGCGGCGTGGCAGCTGTCGTGGCTGGCGCGGTCCGGGATCGACTCGGTCGTGTACTGCGTGGGATATCTCGGTCAGATGATCCGCGATCACGTCGGTGACGGCGCGCCCTGGGGGCTGTCGGTTCGCTACGTTGACGAGGGCGATGATCTGCGGGGTACGGCGGGTGCGCTGCGGCTCGCCTATGACGAGGGGGCGCTGGAGCAGGACTTCCTTGTTCTCTACGGCGATTCCTGGCTGCAGATCGATCCGGCCCGGGTGCTGCGGGCGGCACGTGAGCGCCGCGAGCCAGCGCTGATGACGGTATTCCGTAACGATGGGCGCTGGGACGGCAGCAACGTGGTGCTCGAAGGCATGCGCATCGCCCGCTACGCGAAGGGATTGGCCACGCCTCCGCCGCAGATGCGCTGGATTGACTACGGGCTGCTCGCATTCCGCCGCGAGGTCATCGGGGAACGAGTCCCGGCCGGCGGGCCGGCCGACCTCGCCCCGGTGTGCAGCGAACTCGCCGGCGATGGCCTGCTGGCGGGGTTCGAGGTCCGCCGGCGATTCTATGAGATCGGCTCCGCCGCCGGACGCGACGAGCTCGAAGCTGTGCTGACGGCCGGGCGCAGGCCATGACGCTGGCCGGGAGCCGAGACCAGCCGGTGGGCGGGAGGATTTTGCCGGGCGCGGGCGCGGTGCGGCGTTCGATGCCTCTCGTGGCCGGACTTGGTGTCCTGGCCGGTACCTCCTACGTGACGCTGGTTCTCGCTGGCCGCCTGCTGGGCGCGGCCTCATTCGCGGGGATATCCGTTCTCTACGTCCTGATCAGCAGTTTCGCGACCGGGCTGTTCCTGCCGGTCGAGCAGGAGATCGCGCGCCGGCGAGGTCACGAACGCGGATCGGCGACCTTCGACCCCGGTCTGGTCCGGCGCGCGGTTGGGGCCAGCCTGGTGACCGCGATCGCGATCTGCCTCATCGCCGTCGCGGCCCGCCCCGTGTCGCTGCGGCTGCTGGGCGGAAGCTGGGACCTGCTGGGCGCGCTATGCGTAGCGCTGCCGGGCTACGCGTGCTGCTTCGTGTCGCGCGGCGTTTTCGCGGGCAGCAGGGAACTCTGGCGGTACGGGCTGCAGCTAGCCGTGGAGGGCGGCTTCCGGCTGGCGGGCATGCTGTGGCTGGTGGTCATCGGCGCGCACAGCGTGGCCGCGGTCGGCTGGCTCTTCGCCGCCGCTCCATGGATCGCGCTGGCCGCGTCATTCGCCGGGCGGACAGCTCAGCTGCCGGGGGCGACGGTGACCATTGTCCGGGGTGGCCCGCTCGGGGCGGCCCTCGGGCTGCTGCTGATCAGTTCGCTCGCCGCCCAGTTGCTGGTCAACGCGGGCCCCGTGATCATTCAGTTGCTCGCCACGCCCGCCGAGCGAGCGCGGGCCGGGGCGTTCCTGGCCGCTCTCGTGCTGGTGCGCATACCGGTGTTCCTTTTCACCGCCGTTCAGCCGAGCTTCCTGCCTGCCATGGCCATGCACTCGGCCGTGGACCGGAAGGCGGACTTCGTCGCCCTGACGAGGCGGGTTCTCACCGCCTGCCTGGTCCTGACGGTCGTCAGCACGGTCGTGGCCGCGGCTGCGGGCCCGGCGCTGATCCGGCTCCTGTTCGGCTTCCGGGACGGGGTGGGCGCGGTCACCTTCCTGGCCATGGGCGTCTCGGTCGGCCTGTGCCTGGTGGCCATGATCCTCGCGCAAGCTTTGCTCGGGCGGGGGATGCACGCGTGGACCATGGCCGGATGGCTGATCGGATTGGCCGCGCTGCTGGCCGCTACCACGCTGCCGGGCAGTGCGGTCGACCGGGCCACGATCGGCTTCCTGGTGGGGACCGCCGCGGCCGCCGGCACCTACGCCGTACTGCTGGCCACCGCACTGCGACGGTGGCCCTCATCCGTCCCCGTCAACCCGGTCACCCAGCCCCGGCCGCCGTATTCGGCCAATCCGGCGCCATAGCCTTCTCGAGGTGCAGAGTTGAACTACTCCATGCTCAATCCGGGTGAATGCGTGGCGGCCCTGCTGCTGCTGGCCGTGGGTGCCGGCCTGATGCTGGTCGCGCAGCGGCGCAACTGGCGGCCCTCGCTGATGCTGGCGATCTGCACCGCCGTGGTACTGCGGCTGGTGATGCTGGCCCTCGCCTATCGCGTGCGCCCGTGGGATCTCGCGTATGACTTCCAGAACGTGGGCTACGCGACCTTGCACCACCATGACCCGATCTTGTTCACGGCACCGGTGGTCCGCTGGAGCTACCTGCCGGTCTATGACTTCGTGCTGGCCGCTGCGTACTGGGCGCATATACATTTTGGCGTCTCCTGGCTCATCACCGCCCGGATCCCGTCCATCGCGGCTGACGTCGGCGTGACCGTGCTGGTCGGCACGGTGGCCGGCGCCGCGGGTGAGCGGGCGGAGCTGCGCCGGTTCCAGTACGCGTGCAATCCGCTGTCCATTCTGGTGTGCGCCATCCACGGCCAGGTCGATCCGGCGTGCCTGCTGTTCTCGCTCGCCGCGTTCGCCGTCGTGCTGCGGGCCGGCCCGCAGATTTCCGGCCGGGCCGCCGCCGCCGCCGGCCTCCTGCTCGGCCTGGGTATCGGAGCAAAGACCTGGCCCGTGCTGTTCGCCCCGGCTCTGTGGCTCGCGCTGCCGTCCATGCGCCGCCGCTGGCAGTTCGCCGCCACCACCGGCGGGCTCCTTGCGCTGCTGTTCGTCTCGATGCCGCTCACCGTGGGCACTCCGGTCGGCAAGCTCCCCTATCTGGCCAGAATAATGACCTACTACCACCCGCCGATCGGGAGCTGGGGCTGGGCCGGGGTGTGGGTGGCCTTCCACCCGACCAGGCTGTCGACCACCGCTGATCCGTTGTGGATCAACGTGGGTTCGTACGGCGCGAAACTCGCTGTCCTTGGCGCCGTGCTCGCGGTGTGGTGGTGGCGGCGCGCCCACCCCCTCGATATCGCGACCGCGACCACGACCGCGCTGCTGGCCATTACGCCGGCCTTTGGCACTCAGTACCTGCTCTGGCAGGCTCCGACGCGTATCGCCTACCCGTCACCGCTGGCGATCCCGCTGCAGATCGTCCTCGGCGCTTACGCCGCAATGCTGTATCTGCCCATGTCCATGCTGACCTGGGCGCACTGGCAGTCCGTCGACAAGATCATGATGGTGGTCAGCCTCGGGGTGATTGCGTTCATGATTGCCGCCCTGCCGTGGGGCCGGCGGGTGTGGCACCGGCCGGCGGAAGAGCTCCCCGTGCCCGAATGCACCAGTGATCCGGCGACGGCCTAGACATCCCATGGCCGCCTCCCGCACGCCGTGGTATTTCGGGGCACGGACGCTGGCCGGCCCGCCGTAGAGTTACTGCGTGGCAGATCCGGCAACCTACCGGCCGGCCCCGGGCTCCATTCCGGAGTCGCCCGGGGTCTACAGGTTCCGTGACGCGCGCGGCCGGGTGATCTACGTGGGGAAGGCCAAGTCCCTGCGGCAGCGGCTGAACTCGTACTTCGCGGACTTTGCCAGCCTGCACCCGCGGACTCAGGCCATGCTGACGTCGGCGGCCTCGGTCGACTGGACCGTCGTCAGCACCGAGGTGGAGGCCCTCCAGCTCGAGTACTCCTGGATCAAGGAATTCGATCCCCGGTACAACGTCAAGTACCGGGACGACAAGAGCTACCCGTACCTCGCGGTCACCATGAGCGAGGAGTATCCCCGGGTCATGGTGATGCGGGGCGCCAAGCGCAAGGGCACCCGGTACTTCGGGCCCTACTCGCACGCCTGGGCGATCCGGGACACGGTGGATACCCTGCTCCGGGTGTTCCCGGTCCGGACCTGCTCGGCCGGGGTGTTCAAGCGGGCCGGGCAGATCGGCCGGCCCTGCCTGCTCGGCTACATCGGCAAATGCTCGGCCCCGTGCGTGCAGCGGGTGAGCGCGGCCGAGCACCGCACGCTGGCCGAGGATTTCTGCGACTTCATGGCCGGGCAGACCGTGCGGTTCAGCCGCCGGATCGAGGCAGAGATGCGGCAGGCCGCCGCGGCCGAGGAGTACGAGCGCGCCGCGCGGCTCCGCGACGACCTGCGCGCGCTGGAGCGGGCGCTGGAAAAGCAGGCCGTCGTGCTGGGGGACGGGACCGACTGCGACGTCATCGCCTTGGCCGAGGACCAGCTCGAAGCGGCCGTGCAGATCTTCTACGTCCGCGACGGCCGGGTGCGCGGCCAGCGCGGCTGGGTGCTGGAAAAGGTCGAGGATGTGACGACCGGCGAACTGGTCGAGAACTTCCTCGGCCAGGTGTACGGGGAGACGCCGGTGAACGCGCCCGACAGTGGCCCCGGCGCCACCGACGGCCCTGGCAGCGGCGTTCCCCGCGAGATCCTGGTGCCCGTGCGGCCGCCCGAGCCGGAGACGGTCGCGGAATGGCTGGCCGTCCGCCGCGGCGGTCCCGTCAACCTGCGGGTGCCGCGCCGCGGCGACAAGAAGGCGCTGCTGGACACGGTCGAGCGCAACGCCATGGGGGCGCTGGCGCTGCACAAGACCCGCCGGGCCAGCGACCTGACCACCCGGAGCCGCGCCCTGCACGAGATTCAGGAAGCCCTCGGCCTGGACGACGCGCCGCTGCGGATCGAGTGCTATGACGTGTCCAACCTGCAGGGCACGAACGTCGTGGCGTCCATGGTCGTGTTCGAGGACGGCCTGGCGCGCAAGAGCGAGTACCGCCGGTTCGCCGTCCGCGGCGACCATGGCACCGACGACATCTCCGCTATCTCCGAGGTGATCACCCGCCGGTTCCGGCGCTACCTGGACGAACGCGAGGAAACCGGGGAACTGGACATCCTGGGAGATCCCGAGCAGGATCCAGAGGTCAACGCCGCCGAACGGGACGCGGCGATGCGCCAGCGCAAGTTCGCGTATCCGCCCAATCTGGTGGTCGTCGACGGCGGCCCGGCGCAGGCGGACGCGGCCTGGCGGTCCCTGAGCGATCTGAGCATCGAGGACGTCGCCGTGTGCGGGCTGGCCAAGCGCCTGGAAGAGGTCTGGCTGCCGGGGGAGGAGTTCCCGGTGATCCTGCCGCGCAGCAGCGAGGGGCTCTACCTGCTGCAGCGGGTCCGGGACGAGGCGCACCGGTTCGCGATCACCTACCATCGGCAGAAGCGGTCCCAGGCCTTCACCGCGAGCGCGCTCGACGATATCGCCGGCCTCGGGCCGGCCCGGCGGGCGGCCCTGCTCAAGCGGTTCGGCTCGGTCCGCAAGCTGTCCGCGGCGACCCCGGCGGAGATTGCGGCGGTGCCCGGAATCGGGACGCGCCTGGCCGAGACCATCGCCGCCGCGCTGCACACTACGGGGGAGGCCCAGTGAATCCGGTACGGGAGCCGGTACGGGAGCACGGCGGGGCCGCGGCCGCCGCTCCGGACGATCCGGTCGCGCCGGACATCGTCGTCATCACCGGCATGTCCGGCGCGGGACGCAGCACGGCCGCCAAGTCGCTGGAGGACCTCGGCTGGTTCGTGGTGGACAACCTGCCGCCTGGGCTGCTGCCCACCATGGTCGACCTGGCCGAGCGGTCCAACGGCGCGGTGCCGAAGATCGCCGCCGTGGTCGACGTGCGCAGCCGCGCGTTCACCACGGACCTGAAGTCCTCGATCGACGGCCTCGGCGCGCGTGGCGTGGCCTCCCGCATCGTGTTCCTGGAAGCGGCCGACGAGACCCTGGTCCAGCGGTTCGACAGCGTGCGCCGGCCGCATCCGCTGCAGTCCAGTGGGCGGGTGGTGGACGGGATCGCCGCGGAGCGGGAGCTGCTGCGCGACGTGCGGGGCGAGGCCGACCTGATCCTCGACACCTCCCGGCTCAACGTGCACGAGCTGCGCGGGCGGATGCGGGACTTCTTCGGCGGGCGCTCGGTGCGGGGGCCGCGGGTCAGCATCGTGTCGTTCGGTTACAAACACGGGCTCCCGGTGGATGCGGACCTCGTGGTGGACTGCCGGTTCCTGCCGAATCCGCACTGGATCCCGGAGCTGGCTCCGATGACCGGCCTGGATGAGCCGGTCCGGGAGTACGTGCTGAGCCGTCCGGGGGCGCAGGAATTCCTCAAGGCGTACTTCGCGGCGCTGGAGGTGCTGCTGGCCGGCGACGAGCGCGAGGGCAAGCACTTCGTGACCCTGGCGGTCGGGTGCACCGGGGGCAAGCACCGCAGCGTGGCCATCGCCGAGTATCTCGCGGCACAGCTGAGCGACGAGGGGTCCGACGTCCGGGTCACCCACCGGGACCTCGGGCGTGAATGAGGGCCGCGGGTGGGTGAGGCGGCCGGGGGAACGGTGCCCGGGGCAACGGGGCCCGAAACGATGGCGGCTGGAGTGACGGCGCCCAAAGTGGTGGCGCTAGGCGGCGGGCACGGGCTGGCCGCGTCGCTGTCCGCGCTGCGGCGGCTCAGCAGCGACCTTACCGCCATCGTGACGGTGGCCGACGACGGCGGGTCGAGCGGCCGGCTGCGCCGCCAGTATGGCGTGCTGCCGCCCGGCGACCTGCGGATGGCCCTGGCCGCGCTGTGCGGCGACGACGACTGGGGGACGACGTGGAGCCGGGTCGTCCAGCACCGGTTCGGCGGCGACGGCGAGCTTTCGGGCCACGCGGTGGGCAACCTGCTGATCGTCGCGCTCTGGGAACTGCTCGGGGACACGGTCGAGGGCCTGGACTGGGTGGGCCGCCTGCTGGGGACGCGCGGCCGGGTGCTGCCGATGGCCTCGGTCCCGCTGGACATCGTGGCCGAGGTGGAGGGCGCCGATCCGGCGCGCCCGGACGAGATCTCCCGGGTCCGCGGCCAGGACGCATGCGCGTCCACCCCCGGCCGGGTGCGGTCGATCTCGCTGCTGCCGGACGATCCGCCGGCCGTTCCGGCCGCGGTCGCCGCGGTCATGGAGGCAGACTGGGTGGTGCTCGGCCCGGGGTCGTGGTTCACTAGCGTGCTACCGCATCTGCAGGTGCCCGAGCTGGCCTCGGCGCTGCGGGGGACGCCGGCGCACCGCCTGGTGGCGCTCAACCTGGCACCGCAGCCTGGGGAGACGGGCGGTTTTTCCCCGCACAAGCACCTGGAGGTCCTGGCCGGGCATTCGCCGGGACTGGAGTTCGACGTGGTCCTCGCCGACACCTCAGCGGGCGAGGCGGCCGGTGACGCGGTGGCGGACCTGGAGAAGGCCGCCGGGGCCCTGGGTGCACAGCTCGTCCTCGCGGACGTCGCCGTGGCCGACGGAACACCCAGGCATGATCCGGTGCTCCTGTCGAGGGCCTATGCGGACATCTTCGACGGCCGCCGGAGCGTGTTACCGCGAGCACCACAGCGGGGCGCCAAGCTCAGCAGCGGGTGATGGACAGAGGACGGACCGCAGGTCCGACCGCCAAGCGACCCGGGTCTCCGGCCCGGTGAGCGGTAATTTACCGGATATCTTCGGCAGGTTAGGGACAGAGGACGGACCGCAGGTCCGACCGCCCAGCGACCCGGGTCTCCGGCCCGGTGAGCGGTAATTTACCGGATATCTTCGGCAGGTTAGGGACAGAGGACGGACCGCAGGTCCGACCGCCCAGCGACCCGGGCCCCTGGGCCCGGTGAGCGGCGGTGTTACGGCGAGTACCAGAGCGGGGCGCGAAGCGCATCGGGGGGCTCCGGGGGGTCGCCCCCCCGGGCTAGCACAGCACAGGAGGACGCGATGGCGATGACGGGTGTGGTCAAGGACGAACTCAGCCGGGTGAGCGTGGTCAAGCCGTGCTGCCGCAAGGCCGAGGTGTCGGCGATACTGAGGTTCGCGGGCGGGCTGCACCTGGCCGCGGGGCACATCGTGATCGAGGCGGAGCTCGACACCGGGGCGGCCGCCCGGCGGCTGCGGGGCGGCATCGGCGAGGTGTTCGGCCACGCGTCCGAGTTGCTCGTGCTGGCGCCGAGCGGGCTGCGCAAGGGTAACCGCTACGTCGTCCGCGTGCTCAACGGCGGCGGCAACCTCGCCCGCCAGACCGGCCTGCTGGACAACTACGGGCGCCCGGTGCGCGGGCTGCCGCGGCAAATCGTCTCCGGCACGACCTGCGACTGTGAGGCCGCGTGGCGGGGGGCCCTGCTGGCCCACGGGTCGCTCACCGAACCGGGCCGGGCGATGGCGCTCGAGGTGACCTGCCCGGGGTCGGAGGCGGCCCTCGCCCTGGTCGGTGCGGCCCGGCGGCTGAAGATCCACGCCAAGGCGCGTGAGGTCCGCGGAGTCGACCGCGTGGTGATCAGGGACGGCGACGCGATCAGCGCCATGCTGACCCGGCTCGGCGCGCACGACAGCGTGATGGCCTGGGAAGAGCGGCGGATGCGCCGGGAGGTCCGGGCCACCGCGAACCGGCTCGCCAACTTCGACGACGCCAACCTGCGCCGCAGCGCGCGGGCCGCGGTCGCGGCCGGCGCGCGGGTCGAGCGGGCCCTGGAGATCCTCGGCGACGACGCGCCCGAGCACCTGACCATGGCCGGCCAGCTTCGGATCGCCAACCGGCAGGCCAGCCTGGAGGAACTGGGTCAGCTGGCCGACCCGCCGCTGACCAAGGACGCGATCGCCGGGCGGATCCGGCGCCTACTGGCCATGGCCGACCGCCGGGCCATCGAGCTGGGCCTGCCCAGCACCGAAGCCAGCCTCACCCCCGAGATGCTCATGCCGTAATACCCAGTTCGGGCGCGAGCATTTGCCTGGGCCGGTGTCGGGGATCCGGGCTGTTGCGGCTCGCGGCGTCGCCCTGCGCTTGCGCGCTGGCTGACGGCCGGGCGCAGGGACCCGTTCTCGGGCGGCCATGGTGCAGAGCGCGACGGATGTCGATGGATGTCGGTGTGCAATCTGCGGCTTCTAGGGCTGGTTCGTATCATTTCCAGCAACTCGGCGAGGGGGATTTTTGTCCGGTAGCGGCGGTGTGGTCGGCCGCGAAGGCGAGCTGGCCACGGTGACGGCGTTCCTTGACGCGTTGCCGTCTGGGCCAGCTGGCCTGCTGCTGGAGGGTGAAGCCGGGATCGGCAAGACCACGCTGTGGGATGCGGGCGTGGCGGCCGCCGCTGCGCGCTCGTATGTCGTGTTGTCGAGCCGGTCGGCGGAATCGGAGGCTGCGCTGTCGTTCGCGGCGCTCGGCGACCTGATGGATGGGGTCGCCGGCCAGGTGATTCCCCAGCTGCCGCCGCCGCAGCGGAGGGCTCTGGAGGTGGCGCTGCTGATGGCCGATCCAGTGGGCAGCCCGCCGGACCAAAGAGCGGTCTACCTCGCCTTCCTCGGCGCGGTCCGGCACCTGTCTGCTTCCGGGCCGGTGCTGATCGCGATAGATGACCTGCAATGGCTTGACCTTCCGAGTGCGGCTGCACTGGAGTTCGCGCTGCGGCGGCTCGGAGGCGAGCCGGTCGGGCTGCTGGCGTCGGTCCGGGTTCCGGCCGACGGCCGCGCAGCGCCCGCGGCCGGGGCGGGCCTGCCGGCCGGGCGCGTGACGCGGCTGCAGGTCGGCCCGCTGACCGCGGCCGCTTTCGAGGCGGCCGTCCGGGCCAGGGTCGGCTCCGTTTCGCGGGTGACGGCCGGCCGGCTTTTCGATGCCTCGGGAGGAAATCCGTTCTTCGGCCTTGAGCTGGCCAGGGTGCTAAGCCGGACCGGGAGTGAACCCTCGCCCTCAGAGCCACTGCCGCTGCCTGCCGACCTGCATGGTGTCCTGAGCGCGCGGCTGGCCGTGCTCCCGGACGAGGTCGAGGGGGTCCTGCTGACCGCCTCGTGCCTGCGGTCGCCGACGGTCACGATGCTCGAGCTGGCTGACGGGCTGGTGGCCAGGTCCGCCCTCCGGACAGCTGCGGTGGAGGGCGTGGTCAGATCTGACGGTTCCCGGGTCCGGTTCGCCCACCCCCTGTTTGCCTCGGCGATCTACTCGGGGGCAGCGCCGGGCCGGCGCCGGGAAGCACATCGCCGGCTGGGCAACGTCGCCGCGAACGTGGAAGAACGAGCCAGGCATTTGGCGCTGTCGGCGGAGGGGCCCGACGAGGACATCGCCGCGGCCCTGGGCGCGGCGGCGCTGGCGGCCGCTGCCCGCGGCGCTCCGGCCGCCGCGGCGGAACTGGCCGGGCTGGCCGCCGCGCTGACGCCCGGTGATCAGATCCAGGCCCGGTGGCGGCGACGGGCGGACGCCGGTGCCTACCTGTTCCGAGCGGGCGATACGGCTCGGGCCCGGCATGATCTTGAGGCTCTGGCTGAGGAGATGCCCGCAGGGGTGGACCGGGCCGAGGTGCTGCTGGTCCTGGCGAGGACCCTGCTGCACGACGCGGGGGATCCGGCGGCGCTCCGGGTGCTCGAGGAGGCACTCAAAGAAGCCTTCGCCGACCGGAGGATGCAAGCCCGCATCCACATCAGCCTTAGCCGAAGCTGCCGCAACGACCTGCTGTATTGCGCCAGCCACGCGGAGGCCGGGCTCGCGCTAGCACAGCAGGCGGGCGATCCAGGACTCACCAGCGAGGCGCTGGTCCAGAAAATGTATGCGGACCTCTTGGTGGGGCGAGGCCTTGACCTCGGGCTCGGTGACAGAGCCATGGAACTTGAGCCGGAAGGCCGGCACCTGCAGGTTGAGGAGCGCGCGGCGATGTACATGGGCCTGTGCCTGGTCCGCGCCGATCGATTCGATGAGGCCCGCCGCGCGCTTGAGCAAACGCTGCGCGCTGCCCGGGAGGAAGGTGATGACAGCTCGCTGCCGCTGGTGCTAGTGCACCTGGCCGACCTGGAATGCTGGGCCGGCAACTGGCAGGCGGCCGAGCGTCATGCGGCCGAAAGCTGGCAGGTCAACCTGCAGCTTGACCACCGTGCGTGGCGGAGCGCGGCCTGCTACGCGCGGGCGCTGATCGACGCCCACCTAGGGCGGATCGATGCTGCGAGGGCCGGAGCTGCGGAAGGCCTGTCGGTGGCCACCGCAGCCGGGGACCCCTGGGGACTCATGTACATGCATGCCGCCCTGGGGTTCGCCGAATTGTCGGCGGGGAACCTGGAAGCGGCCGAGGCCAGCCTGTCCCGCGCCGCCGATCTCGCCGACCGCGTCGCACTGGCCGAGCCGACCGCGTGGCGTTTCCACGCCAACTACGCCGAGGCAGTGATCGGCCTCGGCGACCTGGACCGGGCAGAAGCGCTTGTGGGGAAGCTTGAGGGGTGGGGCCAGGCAACCGGACGCGCATGGACGATGGCCACGGCGGCCCGCTGCCGTGCGCTGCTGCTGGCAGCCCGCGGCGACACACCGAGTGCCATCCAGGCGCTGGATGAGGCCCTCGGCCACCACGAGCGGCTAGCGATGCCCTTCGAGCTTGGCCGGACCCTGCTCGTCATGGGGCAAATGCAGCGCCGGGCCAAGCGCAAGGCGGCCGCCAAGCAGCACCTCCAGCAGGCCCTGGGGATCTTCGAGTCTCTCCCCGCCCCGCTGTGGGTGCAGCGGGCACGCGCGGACCTGTCCCGCATCGGGCTTCCCCCGCCCGCCCCGCTTGCGCTGACCGCCACCGAGGAACGAGTCGCAGACCTGGCGGCGTCCGGCCACACCAACCGGCAGGTCGCCCAGGCCCTGTTCCTCAGCCCCCGCACGGTGGAGGCCAACCTCGCGCGGGTCTACCGCAAGCTCGGGGTATCTTCGCGGGCCCAACTCGGCGCGGCCATGGCCCGCCGGAAACCCGGCCCACCCCAGCTCTGACTGTGGCCAGCCGCCGAATGCGCCCGGTCGGCCAACATGTGGTGGCCGACTCACCCTCGTGTGGAAACACCCGATTCCTCCCAACCGCACCGGCACCTACCGTCTGGGTGACGCAATTCAGAGAAGGCCGGAAGAACTGGCAGCTCGGGACCGTGCAGGAGGCAGTGATGAGGGCAACAGGCAGGACGCCACCGCAGTCAACAGCCCGCAAGAGCGAACGGGCGAAGATGACCGCCAACCCGGCCCTGGCGGAACGGGTCGAGAAGCGGCAGCTGGAACATTCGGTCTCCTGGACCGGCCACGAGCGGCTTCGATGGCTCTGGTATCGGCTCCGCCTGACTGTGCAGGAGATGAACTACGCGACCCGCCGCCTGCTCGAGCTGCAGATGCGCCTGCCATGACAAGCGCCGATGGTGCCTGATCAGCCGTGGCGTGTGCGCCCGGGTGGAAGGTCGAGCTGGGCGGACATGCCGCCGAGGGTGTGGTCGGTCCCCGCGAGGAAGTCGTGGGGGAACCCACGGTGGACGCGGCTAATCTGGTCCAGGCGGGCAAGGGCGGCTGCCGGTAGTTCGACATCCAGGAAGGTGAGGTTGTCGCCGAGTTGCTGCGCGGTGCGGGCACCGAGGATCGGGATGATGCCGCCCTGGGCCCGCAGCCAGGCCAGGGCGACGACCGCCGGGCTGAGGCCCAGTTCGGCGGCTACGGCGGCGACTTCCCTGGCGACGGCCAGCCGTGCCGGGTCGACATCGGTGAGCCGCCGGTCACCTGCAGCCGGGCCGCTGCTGGCGTACTTGCCGGACAGCACGCCGGCGCCAAGCGGCCCCCAGGCCAGCACGCCCAGGCCCAGGCCACGGGCCATCGGGATCAGCTCCCGCTCAACCTCGCGCTGCACAAGGGAGTATTCGATCTGCAGCCCGGCGAACGTAGCCCAGCCCCGGGCCGCGGCCAGAGTTTGCATCTGTGCCACCACCCAGGCGGGGGTGTCGGAGACACCCAGGTAGAGGACCTTGCCCAGGCGTACCTGGTCATCGAGGGCGCGCATCACCTCTTCGGGCGGGGTCAGGTAATCCCAGGTATGCAGCCACAAGATGTCCACGTAGCCGGTGCGCAGCCGCCGCAGCGACGCCTCCAGCGCTTGTACCAGGCTTTTCCGGTGATTGCCGCCGGCGTTGAGGTCGCCGTCGCGGACGTTGAGGGAGTACTTGGTGCCGACCACGAAGTGGTCCCGGTCAGCGGCCAGCAGGCCACCGAGGATCGACTCGGCGGTGCCGTCGGTGTACCTGTTGGCGGTGTCAATGAGGGTGCCCCCGGCCTCAGCGAACAGCTCGAACTGTTTCGCGGCCTCGCTTTGTGAGGCGCCCCAGCCCCAGTCCGTGCCGAAAGTCATGGTGCCCAGCGCGACCTCGCTGACCCGCAGGCCGGAGTTGCCGAGCAGCGTGTACCGCATGGCGCTGGTCTCCTTTCGATGCGCACGACAGCGGTGGTGCCGTCGTGCGCAGGTTGACGCCGTTGATTCAGCCTGCCACCGGACTGGCCACGAACGCGATCAGATCGGCTACCTCATCCGGCCGACGGAGCCGCCGGTAAAGTCATCCAGAATCCCGGCGACGATTCCGCTTCGTCACGGCCTAGTCCTGGCCCCCCAGCCGACGCGACAGATGAGCCGACTCTGTACGCCACCGCTTGCACAGCTCCAGGCAGTTCGTCTAGCACGTAACGGCGGTTCAGGTATGGCCTAATCTGCGACGGCGGTAGCTGCCGTTGTCTGGCCACTAAAGTGCAGGGCGGCCGCCGCGCTGGGCCGCTACGGGAACTGCGCTCCTTTTCTGCAGCCTGGCATGGTCTGCTGCCGGCCTGCGCGTGGGTCGTCGCGGCCGTCGAAGGCGCCCGGGACCGGGCAGGGTTGGTTGTCAGGCTGGGGCGAGTTGCAGGGGCTGGTCACCGTGCTGGCCAATGGGCTCGATCAGCTCGGGCCCTCGGGAACCGCCGCGCCCGGTCTTGTTGACCGCGGTGGAGACGGCCCGGACCTGCAGCGGCTCGTACCCGATCCCGCTGATGAGTTTGAGCGCGGCGATCTTGTCGGTGAGTTCCGGGTCGAGCCAGGCGTCGATCCGGTCCGGAGGCAGGATCACGGGGGTGCGGTCGTTCATCACCCCGGCCAGCCAGGTGGCGTGGTGGGTGATGATCGTGGCCGACCACAGCCATCGGTCCGGGTCGTCCTCCTCCTTGGCCGGGTCGGGCCACCGCTCGTACAGCCCGGCGAACGACAGCAGCCCGCCGGCTGGGTGGATGTAGTACGGCTGCTTGAATGGCTTCCCGTCCGCGTTCTGGGTGGGCAGCCATTCGTAGTAGCCGGCGGCGGGGATGACCGCCCGGCGTTTGGCGAACGGGCCGCGCCACGACGGAGCGGTCGCCACCTTGTCCGCCCGGGCGTTGTGCAGCGATGGCATGGTCTTCTGCTTGCTGGTCTTGGGGTCGATACCCGGTTTCCACCACGCCGGCACCAGGCCCCACCGCACGGCGCGCACCTGCCGCTGGGCCCCGGCCGTCCGGTCGCGCTCCAGGACGGCATAGACCTTGCTGGTCGGGGCGACGTTGTGGGATGGCGCCAGCTCCGTGCCGTCACCGGCGTCGGTGGCCCTGTAGTGCTCCTGCAGCTCCTGCAGGCGAGCCACCGATACGTACCGACCGCACACAGCGTTCCGTCCTTCCCTCGGCGTCGCCCCCGACCCTATCGGCCCCTGCCGACATGGAAGCCGGGGCCGCCGCACGTGGGCGGCCGGGGAGTGGTCCAGGAGCTCTTCTTCGACGGCGTACTTGTAGAACCCGGCGATGGTGGACAGCCGCCGGGTGACGGTCGCGCGGGCGCGGCCCCTGGCTTCCAGCCGTACGCCTCGCGGGTCAGCCCGCGGTATCCGGCCAGAACCCGGCTAGGGCGAGCCGTTCGGGATCGGTGAAGGCGTGCTGGATCGTGGCGAGGGCAGTGGATGGGGCGGCAGTGGTCATCGGGTACCTCCCGGGCGGGCTGAGACCCGGGAGGCTGGGCCAGCTGCGGGTCCCATCGATTGAGCGGAAACCCAACGTAAGCCGCGCCAGCCGGTCACGCCATGTCACAACCCGCCGGAAACTGGAGCAAGGTTGCCCTCCAGAGGAATGCTCCAGACCG
>Ga0181538_10000882_pt1 | contig 35404 bp, 21 predicted proteins | sample PEATcosm2014_Bin_40_FD_119773 | JGI IMG/M metagenome (GOLD analysis project Ga0181538, IMG submission 119773) | Peatland microbial communities from MTU Mesocosm Facility, Houghton, MI, USA - PEATcosm2014_Bin23_30_metaG | ecosystem: Environmental > Terrestrial > Soil > Wetlands > Peat | place... | reverse complement strand
GCCCGCAGGAGCGTGTGCGTTCGGAGCGTTCGACATGGCCGGCAACGTCTGGGAATGGACCTCGACGCAGGATCGTTCTGGGCGCTGGTTCCGGATGGGAGGGAGTTGCGGGAACGATTCCGCGTGCTTGGACCTACTTAACCAGTCGGAACACGTTTTGAATCCGGTCAAGAACGCAGACTACACGAGTCCGCATTTGGGTTTTCGTTGCGTGCACCGGTGAGGATTATGAGCGGTAGGGCTTATTCTTTGATTGAGCAGCTGTTGAACCGGAACGGTGGTGCCGGCGCCGGGCCGATCATCGCCGAACTCCTTGCCTTGAATTGGCGCGACCCAGCAGTGTGCCACTTGGCAGGGCTTTACCACCTGTGGCGTGCAGGAGAGTTGGAAGCCAACCGCCAGAGCGAGGAGGCCAGTCCGCACTGGGAATTGATGATTCCGCATCTGATTTACGCTCTGGAGAACCAAGCTTATATGCAACGGTTTTGCCAAATGCGGGAAAGCGCCTACGGGCTGAAGATCGACGAGGAACAACTGGCCACGGCAAAGGAGGCCGTTTACGCTCAAGTCGCAGAACGACTCAAGAAACTGACCCAAGGGTCAATCGAGCGTGATCGCGAGCGGGCTCAGGACCTTTGGGACCGCTGGTCCCTGGAGCTCGCGGCTATCAGGCTGGTGGCGAGTTTTGGTGGTATTCCGGATGGAAGTGTCCCGGGTCGCCGACTCATCGCGGGTCCCGCGTTCGCTAAGACACATGGGTTTTTCCAGACAGCTCGGGAATACATCGAATCCACGGCCCCGGACCAATCGATGCTGGACGAGTTGCTGGCCTTAATTTCTGGCGAGGTGAGAAATGACCGGCAAGGCATTCGCTATTGCTTTTCTGATCTTGCACGTCCCTACTTGTATTGGCGTCAGAATCTAAACGGCAAAGCGCTGGACGCGCTGGGCAATTACTCCAAAACCGGGATTTCAAGCGGAAAGGATCTCTTCGCCGGCCAAGCGGCCCGAACCCGTCGCGATGCGTTGCGCTTATCAGTGGAAATTCGAGCCGAGGCGGGAAGCGATTCCGTGCGTGCGGGCGGGCGGGGCACGCGGGAGGGATTGGCCATGTGGGGGCAGGCTCTTGCGGATGTTGACCTCTTGGATGGGCTAACGGAGAATCCGCTTCAACGTCGCGGCGAAGCCATTCGTCAGAAGATGCGAGAGGTCATCCTCGAGCAAATCAGCCGCTTGGAAAAGTCAGAACAGTTCGGGGAGGCCGTCAGTATTCTGGAGGAATTTGTCCGAATGGTTCCGCGGGAGGAATCGCTGCGAGAGCTGGCAGGCTTGCTCTCGCGCCTGGCCAGCCGTGCTTCCCGCAAGGATCAGGACGACAAGGCGGCTGACTATCTCCACCAAGCGTGCCGGCTGCTTCCACAACACCGCCAATTACGCAAACCACTGATGGTTGCGACCGCCAACGCGGCCACGGGCCTGATCAAGAATGGCGATTACAAAGCCGCAGCCGAGCGTTGCCTGGATCTGCTGACCTTAGCTCGCGAAATGCTGGCTGAAATGCCGGAGGACAAGGTTGTTCTCCAAGGCAAGCAGCATGGCATCGCCATTTTGACTCACTTAATTCCGAAGCTCTCAGAATGCGGCGAAGAGGATCTATTGCGATTTGCGGCCACGAGTCTCGCAGAGGAGTTTGATCAAGCTCCCAAGGGCACCAGCGCGCAGGTCGAACCCATTCGTCTGGCCAACCGCTCCCAGACTCGATTTGCTGCCGGCGATTTCGTCGGTTCCTTCCAGGACGTGGATGCCGCGCTGCAACGGATGCCGGAGAACAGTCAGTTGCGCCAGCTCTACGAAAACCTCACATGTGCGCTAGTGGATCGCCTTTTTAAGAATGATCAGGTGGATGAGGCATTAAGAATTATCGAACAGGCTAGAAAAGCGATGCCCCTGTCGGTTCCGATTGAAAGGGCCCATACTCGCGCTATTTTCCGCCGCTTGGATTTGAAGAAGCTTTTGTCCCCAGACCCGGAAGAAGTGGCCACCCAGCTTGCGACCCTGGAGCGATGGGTTGGCGAAGATGTGCAGGATGAGGCAGTGCGCAAACAGGGAGAGCGCTATGCCATGATTGTGGACGGGGACCTGCAAAACGAATCGAAACTGAACCGCGCGCGCGCGCTACTGCGAATAGACCACGACGGTCCAGTCCCGGCGTTGGCCTTGCTTGACTCATTGCAGCTAACTGGGAACGATGAGGGTATCCGGCTAGAATTGACCGTAAAGGCACGCAGCTATTTAGGCGACCTCACCGGCGCCCTGCAGGCGGCCAACGAACTTCAAGATCGCTTCCCCACCCGTGCCATCGCCTATCTGACCCGCGCCAGGGTGTATTCTTTGTTGGCTCGATTCGATGAGGCCGAGGCCGACCTCAATCTTATCCGTGAACACATCGAGGATGACAGCGGAGTGGTCCGTTCCCTCGCGTTTAACTCGTACCGCGCCGGCAATTATGCCGATGCGTTGGCCGATCTACGGCTGGCGCGCGAGCTGAACGACGACGCACTGGAAAATGACTACGTTGAATGTGCCTGTCTCATGCATTTGGATCGTTGCGGCGAAATCCTGGCCGTGATGGAAAAGGTTAAGCAGGAATACAAGAAAGATCCGTGGGAGTCAAAAATGATTGCCTGGTTTAAGGGAGCATTAGATGACAGGCAAATTTTGGCTGCGGCGACGAACGAAATCGAGCTCCTGGAGGCGCGGTTTTTCCTTGGTGAGAAGCGCCGAGCCGGGGGTGACCTGCTGGGCGGAAACGCCCTGATCCGGGAGTGTGCCGCGTCAGGCCTCGCTACGCAGTACGAATGGGAGCATGCCACGGCAATGCTAAACCGTGGGGCGCTGGCGGAAACAGGAGAACATGAAGCGACGATTTAAGGCATTCGTTGCGTCGACTTACGACGATCTCAAGGCCCACCGCGAGCACGTTATCAAACAATTGCGTCGGTCAGGGATTGATGTTGATCCTATGGAGGATTGGGCAGCCGAATCCGATGAGCCGAAGCGGTTCTCCAAAGAACGGTTGGAAGGATGCCTTATCTGCGTTTTGCTTGTTGCCCGCCGACGTGGTTACGTGCCCCGAGGTGAGAAGGAGAGTATCACGCAGATGGAGTATGAGCACGCACGCGCTCAAGGCCTCGAGATTTTGGCCTTTCTGCTGGACGACAAAGCGGACTGGCAGCGCCATTACGACGAACTCGACAAGGATCCAGGCCTTCGGCAATGGCGTGAGAAATTAATGGAGCGGCATGGAGTATCGTTGTTCGGCACCAAGCCAGAAAGCGTTGATATCGGCCCAGCCATTGTGCGCTGTGTCTTGAAGTTACAGCCTCGCGACGAACCGCCGCCGGATCCGGACTGCCTGTCACAGAAAAGACACTCCTCTCAACTCCTGGGAATACTGGGCCGGTCAGGCGCTACGAAATGCGAAGAGTTTTTTACCGTCCGTATGCCGCTACGGGATTGGCAGAACTTCCTTGAGGAAGTAAACGAAAAGCGAGGAGCTCTCCCTCGCTCTGAATGGGTGAAGCTGGCACCTGAATCATCCCGTGCCGCAGCCTCCTTTCTCTTGGAGGATTATCTGGTCGCCTCGAAAGTTTGCGATCAGAACCTCGAAGTAAACCTCACCTTCGAGCATCTGCGCCTGACTCTTTTGGCCCACCTAGCGCGAGCAAGAACTGCTCCCAATTCGGCTGAGTCTGTCGCCAAAGCAGCTATGTGTCTGGCGTGCCTGAAACGCTCTCCGGACCTCTGGCGGTTTTATCCTCAGCAGGGTGCGGCGTCCAGCCTGCAGGCCAGCCTTGAGATGGTCGACAGTATCCTCCAAGATCTTCTCCAAAAGCACATTTCTCCGCCCAAGGATTTAACGGCCGGCTTGAGCTTGGCGAACTTCGCCCGCGCAGAGGATGAGAGTGCCAGGGCCGTGCAGGCTGCCGGGGGGAAACAGGTGCTCTCCACGGAGGGCATGCTTCGAGTTGCGTTTGGTTATATGTTTGCCGGCGTTTATGGCAAGCGCCTGGAACTCCGGGATCCATCCGGCTTGAGCTCGGACCAAGTCGAGCGCCATTTCTCGGACCTTTTTGGCCATTGGTACCTTGCCCGGCACGGCGAAGGTCTTCAAGTGTTGCAGACCGCACCGCTCTTGCTTAGCTCCTCTCGCGACCCCTTGCTCTCGGCTGCCGCCAGGCTTGTACGTTTCTGTGCCTTGGATTGGCTGAACCGGAGTTTGTCCGTTGCCCAGTTGACCACTATGGAAACAGTGCCCAACTGCCTGCTAGCGCTCCGGAGGCTCGCCGAGGTGAGACAACACGCCCCCCTGGCGGAAAAAGACTACAGTACTCTGCAAGAGATACTGGCAGGGCTTGTAACGGCCGCTGAATCCTCCTGCCTGACTTCCTGGCAGATTCAGCAAATCGACAGCATCTTGAACGCCGCCAAACCTTTGTTCGGGACGAATGCCTCCGACTGGCATGATCGCATGGCGATTGTGGGATTGAGAGCGAAAACACGCGAAGCTTTGGGCAAGGGCGATTACCCGCTTGCGTTGCAGACCTTGAGTGACTGGAGCCATCTCGGCTCTCCCACGGCGGAGGCTTTAGCTTGGCGGGTTGAAGCCTGTTTGGGCCAATTCCGGCATGGCCATTCTGCGGCAGGGGAAGCCGCGTCTCAAGCACTGGCTGCTTTGCGTACCCAATTCCCGGCGTATCCTGACCTGAGCGGGCTTGAGAAATTGTTGAGCGAAGCGAAGGCTGAGGAGGTGCCCGCGCCGGAAATTGTTATCACAATTGATGAAGCGGCGCAGCGGCTAACCGATCCGAAGGACACAAACCAAAAAACTGAGTTACTGATCTGGGCGCGGCGGTATGTCACTCGGCAGATACAGGTGGAAGGACTGTCCGCGGCCCAAGGACTGTTCCAGCAGTTGCGCACCCGATTTCCTGAGATCCATGAACTGAATGAAGTGTTCATGAGCTTCGTGAAGGAGTGGGAGCCGAAGTTGTCCACCGATGAATTCACGGCCTTGTTCCAGGCAGCAACAACACCGTTTTTGACCAACCACACAATGGAAGCTCAGCCTGACGGGACAACAGTGCCGACGACCACATCTGAACTCATGCCCATGGCCGAAGAAGCCAGCCAGGGTGAATTGGATCGGTTGGTGATCATTTGTCGCCTGGATCCAAGCTCCACTAACCGGGTTCGTTTGCTCGATGTTGCGCAACAAGCGGTCGGGAGCCTTTTCGCGCGGGGCGAAGCACGGATTGCGGCAAATCTACTGGGCCACCTCAAAGGGCAACTGCCAGGAATTGGCGAACTTCAGGAATTGCCCTGCCAGCTTCTGCGCCAATGGCAGCGGCGGCTTTCTCCCGACCAGGTGTCCGAATTTGAGGAGGCGCTGCTTTCCGCCTATCCAAGGGAACTGCCGGTTGTTCATGTGCAAGCACCGGAAGAAAATCGATCTGCCAACCATCTTGCTGCCCAACAACGTATGAGAGAGGAAGAAAGTATTTTGCAGCGACTAGTGAACTACAAAAACAATGAGAAGAGAAAATGACTATGAATGGTGCCTTTCAAGCGTGTTGCCCGGAATGCCGGGAGTTGACGTGGGTGCCAGAAAACGTGGAGATCGACCAGGCCAGCTGTTCGAAATGCGGCAAGATATTTCCGGTCGAGTGTCCGGAGATGCTTGCGAAGCACTCTACTTCGCTCCGGTTATTGTTGGATCCGACGTTATCAGGCGGCAGTTTGGATCTTTACGGGGCTCTGTCGCAACATGGAGTGAAGCTGGACTCAACCCAAGAGGAAATCCTGCGCGTGTTTCCCGAAACCCCCGCCCAGGTGCGAGCTCATGATGAACTTACGTACTCCGAAAAGCGGTTGGCCATCGACTTGCTGATGTATCCGCTTTGGCGAATGGAGGAGTCTAATGAACCTGAGTGATTTGCAGGCTGGGGACGACTTGCGTGAGGAGCGCCGACGATGGCAGGACAAGATTGAAGCACTCCTGTTGAGCGTTGCGGCTATCACCAGCACCGTCCGCCGTGTGCTGGAAGAGACGGAGCCCACGGCGGGCGAGTTGCACGAGGCAATGTTGAGCTTGCGTGGGCAATTGGTGGAACTGCTTCGCACCGAGGGTGTGACTCTCTTCGGAAAGTGCGGGGAACAGGTGGACCCAGCAACTCACAGTATATGGAAGAAGGAATCGTCGCCGGTTCCTCTGGACCACGTCGTGGCTGTGGAGAACGAAGGCGTGATGTGGCAAGGGCGGGTCCTACAGAGAGCCAAAGTGATTGTATCCAACGGCTCTTCGAGCGGCGGCTCGTTCGAGGAGAAATCAACCCTACAAGAACTTAAACAGGTGAAAACATGAGCATCGCCATTGGGATCGATCTCGGAACCACTAACACGGTCGTTGCCGCCCTGCGGGGTGAAGAACCGGAAGTCGTGCGAACCTCGGAAAATCTGGATTATATCCCGTCGGTGGTTTGTTTTGACAGTAATATCCAAGAAATCTACATCGGGCGGCAGGCGCTGGAATGGATCGAAGAGGAGCCAGAGAACGGCATTTACTCCATTAAGCGACTGATGGGCATGTTGTATTATGACGACGCAACTATCGAAAAGCGTCAGCAGCAGGAAGACATACAAAAGTTCGAGGCCATTAAGGCTAAGGTGGGATACAAAATTGTGCCTGAGGCGAATGGCGTGGACGACGGTGTCCGTGTTGTGCTCGGAGGGAAGGAGTATAGGCCGGAAGACATCTCGGCGATGATCTTGCGGCGCGCCAAAGAGGAAGCCGAGCGGCATTTTGGGGAACAGGTCAACGGTGCGATTATCACGGTTCCCGCTTACTTTGAGGAGAAGCAGAAATCGGCCACGCTTCGGGCGGGGAAGCTGGCCGGATTGGACGTCCTGGCACTTCTGGAGGAACCCACTGCCGCGGCTATCGCCGCAGGATCCCTAAAGCCGCAAAACAACCATTATGTGCTGGTCTATGACTTAGGCGGTGGCACCTTCGATCTGTCGCTGCTGCAGGTGCATCAGCAAAACTATCACGTCCGAGATACCGGCGGCAACAACTGGCTGGGCGGAGATGATTTCGACCAAGAGCTAATCCGGATGGTGGCTGACCGGATCAAAGCAGAGCACCATTACGACCCGATGAACGATAACGATTTTCGCGCCCGGGTCAAACCGCTTGTGGAAGCGGCAAAGATCACGCTCTCGGATTCCACGGAGGCAATTATCAATGCTCCCAATTGCTGCACGGTGCCGATTGATAACAATCCCAACCGCCGCAAACGGGTGAGTGTGCATGGTCTGACGGTAACGCGCGAGCAGTACGAGAGTCGAATCGAGAAGTATGTGACTGAAAGTCTGGAGCGCGTCCAGGAAATACTCCGTCGCACTCAAACTCCTGCGAATCTCCTGGATGTCGTTCTGCTGGTGGGAGGAGCGACCATGACTCCATGTGTGCGAGCAGCGGTGGACCGCGTTTTTCCCGGAAAACTTCGCCCCATCGGTGAACTTAATCCGATGACTTGTGTGGCCCAGGGTGCCGCCCTCTGGGCGGCCGAAAAGCAGAAGGTGATGTCCGACCCTGGTCGCCCGGTTGGCAGCAAGCTTGAAGTGAAAGGTAGGACGGAGCGCGCCATCGGAATCGCTGTCGGTGACGGGCATAGTTCGGATGGGTTTGAAGTGATCATCCCGCGCGGTACTCTGCTGCCCATGGAGCCTATCGAAAGACGATTTATTGCCCTGCAGCCGGATCGAATCAACGTGCCGATCTATGCCGGCGAACGGGCGCACGCTTCGGAGAACCGGTTCCAAGGCAATATCCGTCTCGACCTGAATGAACTGGGCGGCCAGCCCTTGGTACCAGGGACACCGGTGACGGTGCGCTTGAAGATCACCGAAAACAAAATCATGGAAGTAATCATCCATGCTCAGGGAAGGAACGCGATTACACGGGGACTAGACTATGCCGACACTGCGTGTGGCGTTGATGAGTGGCAAGAGGAACAAGAGGAATTGGAGCAGATGATCATGATGGCAGATCGGTTCCTGCCCGAATATGGTCCGTTTGTTGACGAGGCGACACGGAAACAGATCGAAGTGTTGGTGGAGCGAGCGAATAAAGTGCTTGGCGACGCGACGCCGAATCGCCGCGAAGCCCGGTTGCTGACCAAGCGTATTTACAGGGGAATCATTTACTCCGACACGTTAGGCGGATTGCTATTCCAGGCGGAATATCTGGCCGGGAGACCGGAAATGGAGCCCGACCTTGTTACACGGCTCGGAAGTCTCTGCGCAATCGCGAAGACCATCTACCGCGAGAACCTGTCCCAGCCAACGCCTGCCAAGGCGAACGATTTGCACCAAATTCGGAAGGGTCTTGAGGTCCTTGTAAATCGCGCAATGCGAACATTACGGCCGATTGACAAAAGCGACTCGAATGGTGGCAGCACTCTCGGTAAGCTCGACGCAATGACCGGGGGCCAGTCCGGGGGCCAGTCGGGTGATTACTTCAAAAGCGGTAAGGCATAAGGGGCTCAGCAAGAAGGAATCCGAATGAGTCAATCAGTACAGCTGGGCATTTGCCTACTTCCGGAACGGCTGACAGTGGCATACTGCCTTGACGGCCGACTCTATAGTCGCCCACCAGTGCCCTTTGGAGGCTCCGCGAGAAAGCGCGAGTGGCACCAGGTCGCAAACAAGGGACATGATTATTTCACTGTGCGTGATCTGATCGGCGTGGGAGTCTCGAACCCCGTGCACGCGTCTTTAGTCGCCGAGGCGATCCATACAGTTATCCTTGACCTGCAAAAGCAAGATTTGACGGTCCGCTCTTTGGGCATCGTCGTCCCAACGGCATTCGAAGAATTTCAGCGTCGCCACCTGCTTTACCAACTCCGCTTGCGTAATATTTCAGCCGGCTTGATCGATGCGAGTATCGCCGCGTTACGCGCGATTTCCTCGAAGTCCCAAGTTGGCACGCAGGAGGAGGAGACAGTGGCGGTTGTCATCGCCGACGATTCGGCTCTGGAAATTGCTTTGGCGCGGATCGGACAAGATCGGGGAACGCTCCTGGGAACAGAAATCTGCACCGGACTTTCGGGACGCTCGCTGAACCATTTTTTGCTCAAAGAGGCCCTCGATTCATTGACGCGTGGAAGCTCTCCTGGTTCAGTAAGGATGGGATGGGACGCACTCGATGGTCTGTTGGATCGGCTTAGCAGCAGTCACTCGCGGTTGGCGCGAATGCCGGAAATTCGATTCCCGCTCCATCATCGGCATCTCAAGGATATGATTGTCACCCTGGGACAGAAGAACATTCAGGACTTCTTCCGTCTGCACACAACGGACCTCGTTCAAGCAGTGGAAAGCCTGCGCAAGGAAATGCAAGCCAACCAGGTAACAATCGTCCGAGTGATCCTCTTAGGCGAGTTTGGCGAATTCTCCGAATTTACTCAACATATTGAAAAGCTGTTGGGACCAGTCGAGGTTTTGCCCATTACGAAGCTGGCGGATGGCGCCACTATGGCGGCCGGTGAGCCTCCCACCGAGTATCCAGTTCAGAATTCGCCCCAATTGGTGCCACTCAGTCAATTCCTGAAAAAGCACGCGCAACCCCTTGCGTTGCCAGTTAGCGAGCTTTCGGAGGCGGATCTGGAGCGACAGATCGCGAACTTTTTTGACGCGTTGGAACTTGCCGGAGCCAACACACCCAAACCACTGCTCGAGCAGGCGGCCATGGCAATCACGCGCCGCTCCGAGGAGTGGCTGCACAGGCTCCGGCTACAGTCCTCTGCGATAACCGCCCCGGATACTCCCCCGTTGGGCCCAGACCTAACCGGCGCTGGCCGGCACGTGGGCAAGGACGCGAGCCCCCGGGAGAGACCCAGCAGCGAACTCACTCTCGCGACCCCGTCAGCTCATTCCAGGAAAAGTCAGCGGTATATGGAGGAGGCGGAACGGTTGCTCGCAGCAGGAAAAGTGCTTGAAGCCGTCGCACTGTCCCATCAGGCCCATCAATCCGCGCCGGACGACCATGCCACCTTGCTTGCAATGTTGGAGGTTCACCGTCGAGGCGCGGCGGCGCTCGCCGGCCCGGAGAATTTCGAAGCCGCCATCCTTCAACTTAATTGCGCGCTACAGCACCGCCGACAGGACAAGCAAACTCAGGAAGCTTTGGCCGCGCGCTATATCGAACAAGCGCGCCACCTCCGGAACCATGGCCGTCTTGATGAAGCACGAGAGTACCTGGACAAAGCCCTGGATTACGTGGAGGACGATGCGGAGGTTCTCACGCTTTTGGATCAACTGGATGCGGGACAAGCGAAGTGAGTCCTCTCTCTCCAGCAGACCTGAAACTGAACTATGAGCAGAATCTGAATGAACTACTTCGTGCTGGGCATCTTGGTTACGGAGTTCACGAGGATTTGTTAAGGCGCTGCGCGACCTGGTTCCATCGGCCTCTCATTTCCATGGGTGGTTCGCCGGCCGATTTCTTCGGGCACGCACTGCGACAGCACGTTGCGCTGTACTTCGCCGTGGACATGAATCCAGACGATCCCGTCGCGGGTGCCGATTTCCATGCTTTTCTTTCCGAGGTCCACCAGTCGCTGGCAGCCCTTCCCCCGGTTCTTTTGCGCAAAAGCCCGAGTCCTCTGGGCCTGGTCATTGGTGACCACCGTCTGGGCTCGAGTCTGGGCGAACAAATTCTCAAGCCCGGAGCTCCGTCCATACTATTCTGGCGCGCCTTCCGTTCCCTGCGCGAGTCGTTGCAGGATAGGCCCCATGCGTCCCTGGCAACCCTGATTCGCAAAACCATTCTTCATGAAATGATTGGACACCAACTTGCCTTTTGCTGTGTCAACGGCCCTCACTTGCCGGCGGAGGATTTCTTGGACATCCTGCGCATCGCTGGAATCACGAGCATTCCCCTGACTGACGGGTCGGAAATCTCTCCTGCCGACTTGGCTTCGACCAAGGATTTGTTGAAAGAGGTTCGCCGCATCCGCTACATTCTCTCGCCCCGCTGTCCCAATCGGTACTATGAGAATCCCATTGAGATGGTTGCCTTTGCCATCGAAGGCGAGGTGTCGCCGAACTCCACTTACGCTCAAATCAAACGCGTATTAAGACGCAACCTTTTGAGAGATCCCTGCCCCCTTCAAACCGTCCCAGGAGCTTCCAATGCCTTGTATCGCGGATATGATCTCTCCGAGACGCCGGTCACCCAGTACTTTATCGAAGCCACCTCTCAGGGTTTAAGGGAAACTGAAGCCTCGGAAACGGCGGAGGGCTGGGTTTCGAAAGAAGCACTGATTGATCAGCTTCAATCTGCTAAAACGGGGGTCCAATTTGCTCAAGAACTGACGTTACAGCCCGGTCGAGGTGCCTCCGTGAATGTGCCTCCGCGTGGTTGCTTCGTGAATTTCTTGGGAAAATGGTATTTGGCTTGTGCTTTCGGCATTTTGGAACAGGACTGCCGGGGGGACGTGCAAAAAGGGCCGCAGCTTACCACCGGCGTTCATCTCAATCTGGACCACCGCGGGACAGCCATTAATCTGATCATCAGCAACGATTCACCACAGCCGCTGGTCGTTCATTTACGGGAGTCGCGTTGATCGCAAGGCGAGCGTGAAAGAACTGATGGAGCCGGACAGTTAGCCAAGCCCAACCACCGGCCACCATCTCCCAGCGCAAGCCGGTCAAACGCCTCAAACAGCCATGTGCGACCGACGACCAACTTCTTGAGCAATTGGGCCATGCGCGAGTCGGAGGAGATGGGCTTGAGATGTTCTTCGAGCGTCTTGATCTCGCCTGCGAAGCTCCGGCTCTCCTCGCTTTCGATGACCCGGGCAATCTCGGCGAGCTTGGTTTGATACCACTGCTCCCAAGTCGCCTTGTGGCGCTCTTTCCAATCGTGCATGTCCACTGGATGTGGCCGATGCCCGGCGGAGGCTTTACCTCTGTCTCGCTCTCCACCAGGACGGTCTGGATATTATTGCCCTTGGCCCCGATCGCAATGGCCAGCTCGTCAAGGCAGACTCCGGGGTCTCGGGTTGAGTACTTAGAGAGGAACGACACAACCCGGTTGCTGCCGCTGATCCCGTCTGTGATCTGACGCCGCCAGTCGTCTCCGAACCGGATCTTTCTTTTGTCGAACCATACGTCGTGCCCGCGGCCTTCTAAGTCGGCTTTGATGCGCCGGACCAGTTCCTCGTTGGCGTCGTGTCCTTAACTGAAAAAGATGCCCATCTGCTCTCACTTCTGGAGCTGCAGTCCGCTCCAAAGCTTCAAGGAGGCCGTAGGTCAGATTGACCCCACCAAGCTGCATCCGGTAGAGCATTCCCGTCGAATGCCAAGACAATATCAGATGGAGTCGCGGATGCGCTGGATTCCGGGCACGAGCTGCTGGTATCCGTGGCGGGTGCCGACGGCCAGAGCTCTGGCCGCAAGCCGGCAGTCGCGCCAACAGGCGAGGCGCAGACTGAGCCCAGCGCCGATGCTATTATGCAGTCGCGAAGGGTGGAGGTACAGGAGTGCAAATAAAGACGGCGAATGACGATCTTCTGCCGCGCGCCGCGCTGCGAGTTGGCATCACGGGACACCGGAAGCTGACCGCTGACCAGATACAGTCCCTGCAGCCGCACTTGTCGGCTGTGCTGCAGGCGATTGGGCAGGCCGCAGCGGGCGCGGTAGCCATCGCGCCGGAAGCGTATTCCAGCGTGCCGCTCCTGCTGCGCGCGACCTCCCCGCTGGCCGAAGGCGCCGACCGCCTGTTCGCCGAAGCCGCCCTTGACCTCGGCTACGAGTTGCAGTGCCCTCTGCCCTTTGCGCGGGAAGAATATTGCAAGGATTTCACCGAGAGCGCTGGAAATCTCAGTCCCGCCAGCATCGCGCACTTCAACGAAATCCTTGGCCAAGCCATAGCCGTCTTCGAGCTCGACGGAGTATCCGGAGATTCCCCCTACGTAACGGTGGGCGAGGTCGTGCTAAGCCACAGCGATATTCTGGTGGCGATTTGGGACGGCGCGCCGGCGAATGGCGCAGGCGGCACGGCGGAGGTCGTCGAAAGGGCGCGGGCACAGGGCATGCCAGTCTTCTGGCTGGAAACAAACTCCAATGAAATTTGGCTGAGCGACATGCGTAGGGAGGGGGATTCAAGAGACGTAATGGAAGGTGGGGAGCGGCCGGGATGGACTGCAGTAAGTGCGGACATGGGTTCGGCGGTTCGCAAATGCGTGGAGGAGATCATGCGCCCACCGTGGCTCGCCAAGCCGAGAGAAACGAGCGCGAACGCAGAGGTCAAAGAGGCAGCGCCCGAAGAAGCCGACCTGATTCCCGCCTTTGGCGCTAATTGCCGTCCGAAGACATGGCTGAGCCGCCTCTGGGTTTGGTTTGTAACGCTGATGACACTCTTTACTAAGAAGCCGGAACCAGCTCCTCGATATGAGCCGTGGCAGCCCGATCCGTTCGAGAGGCAATATAACCTGGTCAACAACCCGGCAATTCGTCTGGCAGGTCAGTACCGCGGCGCGTTTCTGCTGATCTACAGCCTGGGACTATGGGCAGTGATCTTCGCGCTGCTGAGCTACGCTGCGCGCAGTTTGTCCGAGGTATGGGTGCTGTGTGAGCTGGGCACCGTGTTGCTCGTCTTTTACCTGGTATGGTGCATCAGAAGTCGGCTCTGGCATCATCGCAGCGTGGATTGCCGCTACCTGGCCGAGCAGCTGCGGATTCTGCGCTACCTCTATCCTCTGGGGTTGGGTGCCACCGAGCCCATTCTGCCCGCTCACCACATGCACGGAGACTTGCGGGATAGCTGGATGCAGTGGCGGTTGAATGCGATCATGCGGACCATCAGCCTTCCCAACGCCAAAGTGACGCCAGAGTATCTCGGGCACTGCTACAAAGCAATTCTCGAGGATTGGGTGTATGGGCAAATCCGCTATCACGATGGCAACGGGAATCGGATGCACACGATCGACCGTCGTTTGCACAAGCTGGGGGAGTCAGCGATCGTGTTGGCCTTTCTCGCGTGCATCGTCGAGCTAATCCTGCACCTATACGCTGGGCGAATCGAAGCCCCGGGTCTCGTGCCGTGGGTTATCGTGTGCGCCGCCGGTCTACCGGCGCTGTCGGCGACCTGTCACGGCATTTCCAACCAAGGCGAGTTTCGCCGACTGGCAGAGCGTTCAGGCGCGATGCGCATCAGCCTGGAGCGCATAAAGACTGATCTCGAAAAGGCAGAAAACGGCACCGCACCCAGCAAGGTCCTTCGCAAGAAGGCCAACCTGGTGGGACAGATCATGCTGGCCGAGGTCCTGGACTGGCAGATCCTGTATCGCAGGCCAGTGCCGACGGCGTAGGGCTGCTGCGGGCACGGAGGCGCATCACGAGCCACCTGCGGCTGGAAAAACGTAGCGCCAACATGGGGCCGCAACTGGAGCGGTCAAACCGGCAGATGGCGTCGGACGGTTTGAGAGCTTGCTGCAACAGGTGGATGAGATCATGCTGCGCGACACGCAACACTGGCTGATGCTGGTGCGGTACGTGGAAATCAAGGCGAGTTGAGTATACGTGCAGGCTGCGCGACAGCAACGACGGCCCCCGGGCAACATGCGCGGATACATCAGGGATGAGAGTCTACCCATCCGGCAAAGGTGCGTCGAGCGGGATTGGGGGCTGGTCGCGCCATTCGGAAAAGCGGTCAAGGTCGGGCATCTTTGTTCGGTCGTTTAAAACGGAGACAAGAGATGCGAGGATCTCATAGTCCGACTCCACAAGCTTCGGTTTCAAGTGTTCCAAGACAGGTGTCATAGTCCACTCCATAAACGCGTTATCACTTTGCAGCGCAGTCTTCATCTGCCCGAAGAGGAGCCTCAACCAAGCATCATAACTCCCGATTTCTCCACACTGGCCCCGCGCGAACGCGATCCGGAACCAAAGGATTCGAGGGATGACGTACGCGGGCGCGCCGCCGCGATGTTCCCAAGCTCTCGCAACCTCTTCCTGCGCTTCTTGCGCGCGATCTGTCAACAGGAGAACGCGGGCTAGATGACAGCGATTGCCCGCCATCTCAAAGCCTTTCTCTAACAATCCCCGGAGCATTTTTGCTGCTTGAAGATACTCGCCGCTGGCGAACCAACTGTATGCGGTTTGACGGTATGAGAGCAAAATTGCTGGGTCTCCGGTTCGCAACCCGGCGTCAATAAGGCGATCCCTTAACGCACCTGCCTCTGCGGGCTTATTCGCCTGCGTGTAAATGGCTGCCAGCAAAGCAACCGCTTTCAAAGTCTCTGAATCGTCCTTTCCCAACGACTGCTCTCTGCCTGTGATGGCTCTCTTTGCGAGACCTTCGGCTTCGCTCAAATTCCCTTGCCCCAGCATTATCCTGGCAAGGCTCATCATGCTATTCAGCGTATCCGGGTGATTCTCGCCACCGGGTAAATGATTTGCCTTCTTCTCAATGTTCACACGCAGCAGTTGCACTGCGTTTTCAGTTTCTCCTTTCACCCCCAACGTATTGGCTAGCGAATACTCCGCCATCAGCGTCCTCCAATGATATTCGCCAGACTTCTCACGAAAGAGCTTAAGCGCGTCCCGGAGCATTGACTCCGCTTCGTCAAGTTGACCGGAGCACCTCAAACTGTCCCCAAGATTGTGGAACGATTCCGCATACCCGAATTCGTACTCCGAAGCATCAATACTCTTCCACCCGGCCAGCGCCTCCCGGTAGAGCCGTTGGGCTTCAGCATACTCACCGACAGAATTCAATAACAACGCCAGGTCGTTCTTTGCCAAGAACACCTGGGCTGCATTGCTGCCCAATCGCTCTTCCTTAATCTCGAAAACTAGCCTTTGAATTGGTATCGCTTCCTCGTTGCGCCCCTGGCCAAGATAATAGAGCGCGAGACCTTCCATCAACGATGTGTTCCACTGCTTGCGATCCATGTCCTTTACCTTCAGCCATAGCGCCTCCGCATGAGAGACAAGGAGCCTCCACTCCCTCCACACTTCAAACCGGTACGCGTCTTTCGGTGCAAACGCGCTGAGTAAACGGACTGCGCCAAGCAATGAAGCATTCTTCTCGGCAGGAGGCATTTGCTTTTGAGTAACCTCCTGGACCAGGCGATGTTGGCTCACGCATGGCACACCCTGCACATCCACCTTTTTAACCATTGAAAACGCCGACAGCTCATCCAACGCCTCCTCTGGCACCACTTCGAAAGCGGACAATCCGGCAGCCGTAATCAATTCAGTCAGAATGCTTTCAGCTTCCGGACTTTCCAATACGCCTTCCGGCAATGGATCTGACGCATACCATGACAACAGGTGAAAGAGTGCGGATGCAACCACGCCAACTTCAAGCATGGTAGTGTCATAAGTAATCGCAACACTTCGCGGGTAATGCATGAGTTCTTGATCGAACCACTGGCGGACGCGCGCCTCCCCGGCCTTCCATCGCTTAAGGTAGTCTCCCAGGGAGCAGCGCCGACGCTCAATGAACGCGCCACCTTGTTCCAATGCGAGCGCAAGCCCATCCAATTCCTGGCTCAGAACAGATGCATCCGCATCATCATCAACTGTCACTCGCCGCCGCTCTTTTGTTCGTTCGAGAAGGAAACTCTTGGCATCCTCGCCTGAGAGTACATCCAGTTCCAGGGGCTCAACATCTTTGCTCCAATTGTCGATTCTTGAAGTAATTAACACATGTCCTCCCGGAATACGGGCGAGCAATTCTTGAACAGCTTGCACTGAGGCTCGATTGTCGACGTTGTCCAGGATCAAGAACCAACCGGGATGCTCGAGCAGCCAGCGTATGGCGGCGGCCATCTTCACTTCCTCCTCCTGGCGATTCTGCTCGGGAAGATTCAGAACCAGTGGACCGGTCAGTTGAGCAAGATTCCTGCGAAGGCTTTCCGGCGAGTCGGCAACGACAAAGAGAGTGGCGCTATACTCGTCTATGTAGCGCCAGCCGTACTCCACCGCGAGGCGTGTTTTGCCCACGCCCCCAAGTCCGCAAAGTGCCTGGGGTTGCGTAATCCTTGTTGCATTTGCGGCATTGTTATCTCTGCTATTGGCCAGAAGATGTTCTCGAATCCTTTGAAGGAAGGACTCTCTCCCCTTGAATAATGTGCCGAGCGATGGGTAGGGAAGGTTCCGCGGATGCCCTAGTACAGGCCGATCGAATGGTATGTGCGCAATCCGCTCACGCAACTGGTCGCAGTCAGAAAATCGCTCCCAACGTGGATTCCCTGATTCTATTGCCTTACGGTGCGCAAGTTGTAGTGCCTGGAGTTCGGCGCTTTCGTTTGGACGCGCGTCAAACGCACAATCTTCGGCGGCGAGAAACTGATAGATCGGCTTGCCCAGCCGGCGGGCAATGTCAAACTCCATTTGAGTATAGGACCTGCGAGGCCGATCAGTGGGCCGCTCGGAAGGCTCTGCCCCATAAACAAATCCAACGAGACACACTACCGCATCGCAGTTATGGATTCTCTCTTCAAGCATTGCCTCGATGGTCCGGAAATCGGGAGGAAAGATTGTCTGTTCAACAGGAAGTACGCCGTTCGTTTGAAGGGCATCCTTAACTGCGCTGCGATAGATTGCCAAATCGGCCGATGTGGCGCTTATGAATACGCGATTAGTCGGTTGCATGAATATCTCCACTGATTGGAATGGTTTCGCTAGTTGTGGGCAAGAGCGCCGGTCTGTCCAGATGTTCACTTCTGCGCGGCAGCCCGGGCCCGCCCGGCTTCGCTTCGCGCCTCAACGATTGAGTAGCCGGCGTCCTTCAGAATTCCGGCGATCGTGAGACACAAGGCCGAACAACTGGAGGCAGCCCTAGCGTTAACTTGATGGTCTACACTTCTGAATCGCCCTTCCGCCCCGACACGATCTTAAAGCCCGCGTCCCGTGCGTATTTTGGATAGTTCTCTATGGTAAGACGATCTTTGTCTTTTTCGGCCTCAGGTAATTCGGAGTATGGGATGAGTAAGTTATGGATCTTTTTTTGGTCGATCTTTTCGGGACCGTATTCCCAATCATCCAGGCGTGCCTGCTCGTCCCAACCCATGTGTTCCGCTTCGGCAAGGAATTCACGATTCGATTTAAGGAACTGCTTAATTTCTTTTTCCTCGTCTTCCGTTGCCAATCCCTCCTCAAGAACGTAACCCGCCCAGGCGAGAATCTCTGGAATTCGCACGGCTGCCGCAATGCTAGGTGCCTTGTCTTCCTCGTCGAGATCTTTGTATGGCTTGCAGTAACGTCCGCCTTTTGCTCTCCTTTCCTCCGTTATATGGGTGAACCAATCGTTGTGCATCCCTTCCGCGATCTTATTCGCTTGCGCCAGAAAGGCGTAGGAGCTTTGGATCAGAGTGTGGAAGAGCGGCACATCATCCACATACAGCGCCAGCAAATTGTCGGGAGGGAGGTGAGAACGTCTCAGAGGCAACCCGCCACGGTCCCGCATCTGAGTAACCAGCTTCTCCATAGACCGCGCGCCGTTTCGGTAGTGCTTGATCTGCAGGAGCGCTGTCAGCAGCCCGCGATCGATGTCGAGATGTTCGTTCTCTCGGTTGTTCTCTTTGCCCTTTACCAATCCCAACAGTGAGCGGAGCAAAATGGCACGCCGCACAGGAAAGGCCAAGTCAGTCGAATCGTCCGTCCACGGGTCCAACCCCTTGCCTGCAGCTTCTCTGTCGTATTCCTGGTGGGGGTTGGGGCCCAGCACATCGAAGAAGCCTGCCAGCCTGCTCTTGAAGTCCGGCCCCTTCGCCATGACGAAGTCATGACGGGCCTTCTGCTGTGCTTCGTTCTCATCCGACTCCGCCTTATCGGATGGACCGAAATGTTCGAAATCACGACTTGTTCCTCCTGCAAAGACAAATACGCTTTTGCCGACGGCGTGAGTAAGTTGGCCATCCTGGAACATGCCGTCCTGCATCGGTGCCAGCATGTACTTCAGCCACTTATATTCAGCCGAATCGAACTCGTCCCAGAATACGACCGGTGTCCAGCCGGCCAGGACTTGGTCACGCACTTGGTGATACGCCCCAATCAGGTCCTCAGGTCCTTTAAACTGTGACAGGTTGAATTCGAGCACCGGGTTCTTCTCCCCGAATACGCCTTCCGCGATTTGTTTCAGACCGAAGGACTTGCCCGAGCCTGGCGCCCCGAAGACCGCCAACGATAAAGGCTGCTTTTGCGGACCGCCGTGCCTGTAGCTCAACATTAATTGGCGCAAAGACCGCAGATCCTCGATCTCTCGTCGGTCCATCGTCAATAACTTCCCAAATCTCGCACACGGGACGCTTTCTAATGCGCTTGGGCCAAGCAGAGCCAGTCGACGGGCGGGGAGGTACAGCGGGACAGGGAATGCGTCGGAATGAGCCACCTGGCCCAGCATTGTCCAATGTGTGGCAGGTTGGACCTTCCCCTCGATGCAGCAGGCACCGGAACACTGTACTTCGGCAGCTGCGTACTTCTGAGTTGGCGACAGAAGGTGAGCGGCGGCCTCCTTGAATGGGAATCCCGGTTCGCCTCCCTTGACTGGCCCGTGTCCGTATTCTCGCAAGAAACGCGCCGCGGACAAGCCCGCCTTGAGAGGATGGACAAGCTCAACCGTGTCCGTAGACTTCGCCGCTCTCAGATTCCAAGCAAGGGCCGCAGTCATCGCCGACAGGAAGCCAAATGCACCTCCCTCCTTATGGCTATCCTCCCACTCACCTTCTCCGCGCTCACGGTCGAAAACAAGCCGGCAAGGGCCGTGTCCTCTGTTGCCTGGCTTATCGAGCCAGAGTGCAGCGTCACCTCGAAGCGTGATCACCAGGTGGCGGCACGATTTCAGCTCACTAATTGCGGGGTTCGCGTGGATCTCCTCCACCAGGTCATCAACGGTGCTCTCCCAAGACAGCCCCCGGCTGACGCGAACATCCTCACGGCGGAGATTGTCGGCACTCACCAGCACAATCAGCCGATCTCGCCATCGGGCAGCCAGTTCCCTCCAAAGGTCACCTCGTGCCAGCGGACGCGACATCTTGAGAATGATCCACTGCAGCTCCGGAGCTTCACCGTTGGACACTAAGAACGGAGGCCAACATTTGTCCGCAGTCTTGAGGCGAAAGCCTAGACCGCCGTCATCTATGACAAGCACATGCGGTTTCGCCTCGGCCAATCCGGGTGCCGGCGAGGCTGGGTATACCGAGTCCATCCGAACACCGTAACCGAGGTTCTTGGAAAGTCTCCAGTGAGACTCACCCTTCTCCGGGCCGTCGAAGGCATCCCAGACCGCGCCAACATGGAAACCTCTTGGCCAGTCATGGAGGTCGCTCGTCGTCGTTTGCTTGAGTCCAAACAGAAGGTTAGTCGTGGAAAACTGGGCGCCTCCCGGTGCTGGAGCTGCAGTTCGCTCTAAAGCTTCAAGGAGGCCGTACGTCAGATTGGCCCCACCAAGCTGCGTCCGGTAGAGCATTCCCAAAGTAGCATCAGAATCGGATGTTAATCGCTGCCCGGCATAGATGTTGTGGTCCAGAACAAGATCGCCAGTTACCAGAATCATGTTTTTCTCCGCTCTACTCTTGCCCAACGTCCGACAAGCGGCTATGAAATGGATGACCCAGTCCACTACGCCAACCCAGCGTGAAGTCCGCGCTGACAACAACAGTTTTGGCATCCGTTTCCGTGCTCGCTGATGGTGTTTCCGCTGTCTGAGGCAAGACGCCCTCCACTGAAACAAGGCAATTCTACATCTTGCGGGAAGGGTGCGGCCCAGCCTCGGAAGCGTCCGCCGTGGACTCCAACTGCTCTATCAACCATGAGTCTGCCGGAGATGACATAGATTTCCTCATTTGGAAATACCCGCGGCGTTGAGGCTGATGGTTCTTGCGAGACGGATCATGTTTGATGGAACTAACCGAGTTGCGCAGACCTGCCGAAAGCACACCATAAATCCCAGTGAGCTTGCGGATGCGCACGGGCACGAGGGTTAAGAGCCGGCTGCGGGCTTAATTGGCAGATTCCCAGTTCCCGAGTAACATTATCTATTTAATTATACTTAATAGGACACTCAATCTCTGGTCGCTCATTGGCGAAAGCGCGATTCTGCAAAACGAAGCCAACAAGTCATTTATTATCAGTATGTGAGGCGAGATATTATCTTCACGTTTATCTTGGGCACATAAGAAGGAAGAGAGAGATCGAAGCTGAGCTCCGGGCGCAGATACAGTGGCGAAGGTAGTCGCTGCCTGGGCAAAGGGGTCGGACCGCTGTTGTCCTTGGCATTGACCTAGGTTGCTGCATACACTAAGTACACTACGTGGGGCTTCTATGGCTGCGGCGACGGTTCGTCTTATGGTTCGTCTTCTGGCGTTTCTGCTGGCTGCCGGCTTCGCAGAGGGCCAAAGCGCGCCACCCGAAGTCCAGACCGCGCCGCTAAAGGCCGACGACATCATGGCGCGGGTGGCGACTAACCAAGATCGCAGCGAAGCATTGCGGAAGGAATACGTCTACAAACAGCACATCCACATCGCGACCCATAAGCCCAAGAAGAGAATGATGCGCGAAGAGACCGCCGACTACGATGTGGTGCCGTTGCCAGACGGGACCCAGAAACAACTCAAATTGCTGACCGGGCGCTATTGGAACAAAGGCAAGTACGTGACCTTTCAAGGCGAGCCTGTGTCCGGGGCAGACAGCACGGATGCGGATTTGATTCACAACTTGCGCAACCACGAACCTGTATCCGAAGCCGGCAGAACGGATGCGGATTTGATTCACAACTTGCGTAACAACCTGTTAAACGACAAGTCCAAGGACGGTTTGGCGCGCGACCTCTTTCCGCTGACGTCCGAGGAGCAGAAGGGCTATGAGTTCAAGCTTCTTGGGCAGGAGGTTGAGGCGGGGCGCAACGTCTACCACATCGCCTTCACGCCCAAGGACGAGGAAGAACCGACGTGGGCAGGCGAAGCGTTCATCGATGTTGCAGAATTCCAGCCCGTTCGGGTGTTCACCAGAATGTCGCGGCGCCTCCCCCTTTTGGTACGGACGATGTGGTTCGATCTGCCTGGATTTGGGTTCAACGTGGTCTACAAGCGGCTTGAGGACGGAGTGTGGTTTCCTTCGATCTTCGGGACCGAGTTCCAGATGCAGTTTGGGCCCCTGTTCTTCTCCAATCGGGACATTTCGATTTCGCTGGAGAATTCGGGGTTTGAACATACGCATATGGAGACGAAGTGAAGGTCGACCCGTCGGAAGGGATCGAAGGCGAAGCGGAAAATCGAAGCGAGCGGTTTCACAGATCCTCCGCTCGCTGGCGGCGCTCGCAACTTCCATTGGCATCCAGCCAAGCTAGCAGAGCGCGCACGCTGGCTCGCGCCAAAGCAATGGAGCAATCGGCCGCTCCGTAGTAAAGATTGATGGTGTCGCCATCGGCGTCCATCGTGTATCCGCACGGAAACACGACATCGTTGACATCGCCATGGCGCTCGTAGTCGGCTTCCGGCCCAAAGATCCACGAATCTCCTCGCAGCAAACATTTTTCCGGATTCTCGAGATCGAACAGGGCCAACCCTAATCGATACAGACAGCCCGAAGGCGTGTGTCGTACTCCGTGATAAAAGACGAGCCATCCCCTGGCAGTCTCAATCGGCGGCGGTGACAACCCAATCTTGTTTGCGTCCCACCAGGCGCCCTTGCGCGCTTCCAGCATAAGCCTGTGCCTGCCCCAATAACGCAGGTCGGGAGAGTATGAAATCCACATGTGTGCTCCGAGCGCCGTCATGGGCCGGTGAATCAGCGCCCAGTAGCCATTGATTCTCCGAGGCAGAAGCGCTGTATCCTTGTCGTCCGGGGGCATGATGACACCGTAGCGCTCGAAACTGCGGAAGTCTTTGGTCAGCGCCAGAGAAACTCCGGGGCCACCCCGCGAATAGGAAGTGTAAGTGATCACGTATTGCTGCAGCTCGGGCACGAAAGTGATGCGCGGGTCCTCGATGCCCCAGATTTCCTCCGGATACTGCTGCGGGCTGGGCATCAAGGTCGGCTCACGATCGATCAGCCACCCATCGACACCGTTTCGAGAGCGCGCGGCGCAAAGATGTGACAAGCCGCGCCGTTCTTCGATACGGCATAGGAGCAAAGTGGTTCCATCCGGCAACAAGGTCGCGCCCGCGTTGAACACGCTGTTCATCGAGTACGGCCAATCCTTGCGCGTCAAGATGGGGTTGCCCGGATGACGCACAAGCAGTGGCGGGTAGTGATTGCTTTCGACGTTGATCAGGGTTGTTTCGGGAGAAGTCATGACAGGTTTGTCGGCCTTTCCGATTTTTGCAGTGCGCGCATTTCCAGGAGTGCCATCAAAAACGATAGGGTTGATTCAGTTCCCTGGTTCTCGTTGGCGCGGTCGGGATGCAAGCCGTCCCGGCAGCCGCCTGTTTTAGAATCATAAAGAGGAAGCTGGAGATCGTTGTCTCCCAGAAACCAGTTGAAAGCCGACCAGGCTTCGCGGTACCAGCGGCTATCACCAGTTACCCGGTATGCTTGCAGACACGCAGACACGGCGCCGGCGGCCTCAATCGGCTGTTGATCGAAGCGCGCTTTTTCACTACCCTGGTGGTAGAAGCCTTGCGACCCGATCGGCACAAAGTGGTGGTTCGTTTCGCAACGTTGAGTATGCGATAACCAATCCAGCGCTTCGAGACCGACGGAAATCATCCGATCATCCGAGCAAGCTGAGCCCACGAGCAGTAGGGCTTGGGGTAATCTCGCGTTGCCGTAAGCGAGAACGTTCTCGAACCACTTCCAATCCGGTCTGCTGATCGATTCATACATTTCGAGCAATCGGCGGCTGAGTACGGATCTTACTTTCTGCGCGTCGCGATCTCCCGGATACGAATTGAGATATTCCTGAATACCGAGCAGGGTGTAGGCCCAGGCACGGGGGCTGCTGAATTCCACCGCTGCGGGGAGGGAAAACTCGAACAGACGCCCGGCTGCACTTTTCAATCCCATATCGTCGGATCGGCCAAGAACCGTTCCAAGGCTCCACAGCGCGCGCCCATGACAGTCTTCAGACCCTTCGGTCTCATTCCACCGCCGGTCGTAGCCGAAAAAGTTTCTGAATCGACCCTTCGCTGGATTGAACGCGTGCTCCAGGAACGACAAATACCGGGAAGAGAAATCCGAAGTAATTGAATCTGCATTCCCAAGCTGATCTTTGCCCGTCTGCGCCAGCAGCACCGTGAAAATCAGTGCGCGAGCGTTGTCGTCGACAGTATAGCCTTCGGCTCGATTGGGGATGGTAAAGATCGCGTGCTGCAGCATTCCCGTATCATCGGTCAGAGCGTTCAGGTGATGGAGCTTTAGTTCAGGCAGTTGATCGAGAGCTTTGGGCGTAGCGCGAGCCGCGAACTGGACCCGAGGATTTTCCATGCGGTCGGCGCGCACCCGCGCAAAACTTTCCATGTATCCTTGCGCTACTCTTTTCCAGACCATATCGCGCGCGAACAGGTAAGCGCGCTTGCGCATGGCATGGCGTATCGCAGGTGTATTCAAAAGTTCGATTGTCTTGTGGGCGATAGCTCCGGGGTTTTGGAAGGGCACCAGAGCGCCCCGGCGATCATCCAACAACTCAATCGCGTGCCAATACGGAGTCGAGATGATCGCCTTGCCCGCCCCGAGCGCGTAGGCGAGCGTTCCAGAAACCACCTGCGCTTCATAGCGATAAGGCGTGATGTAGATATCGGCGGCGCCGATGAACGCAGCCATTTCCTCGGGGCTGACGAAGCGGTCGTGGAAGAGCACTTGCGCTCCCACTCCCACTTCCTTTGCCAAGGCCTGCAAGCTGGCGCGATACTTGTCCCCCTCGCGACGGAGAATGTGAGGGTGGGTGGCGCCGGCGACAATGTAGACAACATTCGAGTGTTTGGACAAAATCCGCGGCAAGGCTTGAATGACGTTCTCGATTCCTTTGTTCGGCGACAACAGGCCAAACGTGAGCAGCACCGCCTTTCCTTCCACGCCAAAGCTGTCCTTATAGAAATTGGGATCGAGAAAAGGCAGGTCGGGAACACCGTGCGGCACCATGTCGATCTTGCTGCCAGGCACTTTGAAGATTTCCTGCAAGAACTGGGATGAAAGCTGGCTCATGACAATGAGGCGATCCGAAAGCTCTGCGATCTCTTCCATCACCATCAGTTGGTTAGGGTCAGGCTCACGCAGAACCGTGTGCAGCGTAGTTACAACTGGCATCTTCAATCCGCGTAGGAGATGCAGAATATGGCTTCCGGCCGGACCACCGAAGATTCCATACTCATGCTGCAGGCACACCATGTCGATGTTGTTGAAGTTCAGAAATTGAGCCGCGTCTTGATACGACTTCACGTCTTCCTGGGCGAGAGACCATCGCACTCGCGCGGGATAGTCGTATCCCTGTTCGGTGTCGTTTACTGGCAGCGCCAATAATCGAGCGTCTCCGTACTCCGCGGATATGGCCGTGCACAGATCCGTCGTGAACGTAGCAATTCCACATTGCCGCGGAAGATAGTTTCCAACCACTGCGATTCGACTGGGCAATGATGACTTCGTTTGAAATTCTGGGCGAGCGGCTGACAAACCGTCTCCCACCACGGGGCGCGGGGAAACGACTTCGACTTCCAGGACCCCTTTGGGAAATACGGCATCTGACAGCGACATTGTCCCTCATTTGGTGAGAACCGACGCTGAAAGAAGCTACTCTTCAGATGGGCCCGAGCGATCACTGGCCCTGGTTTGAGACCACGATGGCTGGTCTAGCCACGTCGGTTCCAGCCTGATGTTTTCATCCACCGGTACAGTGTGCCTCTTCTTAGTATTCAGCAAGAGTGGACTTGCAGACTGGTCAAAATTGACCAGACAGGCCTTGGGTCCAGCAGATCTTCTGTGGGTTGATGGGAAACACTGGTCACAATTGACCATTTTGTTGCCGGGCAATCCTGCATCATATACGCATGAAAGCCGAAAAAGAACAAGCCTTGGGTGTTCGCTGCCCCGCACAGAGCCGCATCCAGCCCGGCTTTTGGCGGCTGAGAAAGATTGACGGTTATGCAAGACCGGGGTTCGCTTCCGAGCCGTAGGAATGCCATCAGCCTCAGGCCCATGCTGCATCTTGCTGGGATGATCGCCGGACCTCTGCGCTATCCAGATAGCAGTCTCGTTGGACATGACGCGAATGCGCCGAAACAATGGCATAGGGCACGCCCAGAAAACGCTTGGCAACGAGTCCGGTCACTTCAAGGGCGTTGAAGTGTTGCCAACTTACCTCGCCTAGAATCCGATTCAATGCGCGCTGGATCTTCTTTGCCCCAAGCGTGCCAAAAACCATCACCTTCACTTCCGACGCGATGAAAAAGAAATTCCATCCCGCAGCACGAATCTTGCGATCAAGCGCGAAGGCATCGGGGGCGTGCACCACGCTCCAGTTTCCCCAGTAGGGTTCGCTCTCTAACCCAAAGAGCTGCGGCCATTTCGACATCAGGATCGTACCGACTTGAACTTCTTGTGGCATCAAAAACTCCCTCCTTTTCATGTTCGTCCGTTTTCTTGCGAAATACTGTGCAGAATGGCTCACTTTCAGAATTCTAGCCAAGCGGTGCCTGGCGTCTGCGGCGTCTCGATTCCATGGGACAAACCGCCTTTTAGGACTAGAATTACAGCTGATGGTTTCCCCTGCACTGGAGAATAAGAAAAGTCGTGAGTTCAATCCCAACACCTTCCTCGCCACCATTGGCGAGGGCAGGAAGAACTTGACGTTCGCCAAGAAGCAAGGGATTTTCGCGCAGGGCGATACTGCGGACGCGGTCTTCTATATTCAAAAAGGTAAGGTAAAGCTTACCGTCGTCTCCAAAACTGGTCGAGAGGCTACGCTCGGCCTGCTGGGGGTTGAGAACTTTTTTGGTGAGGGTGCGCTGGCCGGACAGGTCCTCCGCATGGGATCTGCGTCGGCGATGACGGATTGCGAAATTCAGCGCATCGACAAGAAAGCGATGATGGATGCCCTGCACCGCGAACCGGCGTTTTCCGAGCTGTTCGTGGCGTATTTGTTGGCGCGGAACGTCCGCTACGAGGAAGACCTGGTCGACCAGTTGTTTAACTCCAGCGAAAAGAGGCTGGCTAGGGTACTTCTTCTGCTCGCTCATTTTGGCAAGGAAGGTGTGCCCGAGAGTGTCGTTCCCAAAATCAGTCAGGAGAGTTTGGCCGAGATGGTGGGAACCACTCGTTCGCGGGTGAGCTTCTTCATGAACCGTTTCAGGAAACTGGGGTTTGTTGATTACTCCGGCGGCCCGGAAGGCGGCTTGCAGGTACACAGCTCGCTGCTTAGTGTGGTTCTGCATGACTAGCTGCTTCCGGCAACAAATTCCCATCAATGGCGAGGATTGGATATTAAAATGTTGTTGTATGCAGGGCTGCGTCCGATCGTAGTCGGCATCACCTCTCTGCTCGTACCTCCCCACGCCGAAACAGAAGGCATCAGGCCGGAAATACGAACCTGGGTATCCAAACCAGTCACAGCGAACGTGTTTCGCCAATCATTAGTGTTGTGTTGATCGCGGGTGGGATCGCGCTGCAAGCTCTCGGCGGAAGCAGCTGAAGCAGAGGACCGTCTTGATAGCAAGCCCAGTGCACCAGAGCTCGATTGGGGTTGTATGCGCGATTCGGATTTGTCGTATTGGCTTGCCGGACAGCCGTTCAGTCTTCTCTTAGATGGAGGTGCTGGCGGATGCGGGGATGGTCAACTGTTTGGCGGCGGCCGCTGGGCCAAACAATTTCGATGCGATCCACCGATGTGGCGGAACCCAGGCCAAAATGAAGAGGCGTCGCGTGTTGCGACAGGTATGATCCCTGGCTGCCGACACTTTGCACGTAGGTGCTCCCACCGGCGAGAACACGCACCAGCGAGCCGATTCCCTGGCGATTACTCTTCCTGCCCTGGAGACTGACCTTGATCCAATTGCGTCCCTCGGCACCATCGGCCCGCAGCAAAATCAGCGCACCGCGGTTGCTGGAAATTGCCAGGTCAATGTCGCCGTCATTGTCGAAATCGGCGGCGGCCAGTCCGCGCGCGTTCAGTGGGCGGTCAATGTCGGACGCGACGCTCGGCAGAACATTCTGGTACTGCGCGCCGTCGTAGTGAAACAGGAAGGGCTTTTGCGGAACCAGCAGCTTATGGTCGTGTGTGTCTTCCAGCGTGTTCCCGTTGACGACGATTAGATCCAAAAGGCCGTCATTGTCGTAATCGAGGAAGGTACAACCCCATCCGACCATGGGCAGGGAAACATAGGCGAGGTTGGTAAACTCGGCGGCGTCGGCGAAACTCAATTGGTGGGATTCCAAGAAGAGGTTTTGATAGAGAGAATTTCCCAGCGAAAGCCAGTGGGCAACGAAGAAGTCGAGATCGCCATCGCGGTCAAAATCGCCGACCGCAAGCCCCATTGTTCCCTTGTTCTCCGAGGTAAGAGTTTGGGTGCTGCGATCGGCGAAGCGGCCGTTCTTTTCATTCAAGAAGAAACGGTTCATGCTGAGGTCGTTGCCGACGTAGAGCTCGGGCCAACCGTCGAGATTGAAGTCGGCGGCTGCAACGGTAAGGCTGCGGCCCTCCGGGTCCGCAACTCCCGCGCGATGGGTGACGTCGGTGAAAGTTCCGTCACGATTGTTGCGCAGCAGTCGGTTGGGTTGGGGACGGAACGAGCGCGGATTCAGGGCAGCCGGAATAACGACACCGTACTGACTCTCGTTCGCAAAATGCAGCCGGGAGACGTCCACCGGATAATCCACGTAGTGCACGACGTAAAGATCGAGCCAGCCGTCATTGTCGAAGTCCACCCACACCGCGCCGGTGCTCCATAGAGGATCGAAAACGCCACTCTGTTTCGTGACATCACGGAACCGGCCGTTGCCTTCGTTGTGGTAGAGGTAGCACCCGCCCACACCGGTAACGAACAAGTCGAGCAGCCCGTCGTTGTCATAGTCTCCCCAGTAGGCGCCCATGCCGAAGTGATGCAACTCGAGCCGCGCATGCTCGGTGACATCGGTGAACGTGCCATTTCCGTTGTTGTGAAACAGGCGGTTCCCGGGGCCGTCCTTGCTTCCAGAACCAACGCTTCCGGAGCCGAATTTTGCGGGTTGATTAACGACGTAAAGGTCGAGAAATCCGTCGTTGTCGTAATCACCCCATGCCAAGCCCGAGCCCATGTCCTCCGGGAGCAGGCTGTTGCGCGGGCCGCTGGAGTGGACAAAGTGCAAGCCGGCCTGCGCCGTTACGTCGCGAAAACGAATTCCGGCCGGTGGGTTGGGCGCCGACGAACTGGCCGCGTTTGCCAACGCTTCGCACCGCGCCGCGGCACCCTGCAGAGGCGCTGTCGCTAGCCAGCGCAGGAATTCTCGACGAATCACCTGGCTATTCCCGCCGTTTGCTTCGCAGAAAGCCGGCGCGCCGAAAGATCGCGTTGCGGCTGCCGACGAACCGCCGTGCGCCCGGCAGGTTGCACGGGAAGATCGACGCTGAATGAGGAGATTTCTGTAATCGGCACCGGGGGCGGAGTGGCGTTCGGGAAAATGGCCGCCAGCGAATCCGGGTTGAACTTGCGATAGAGCAGCCGCAGCTTACAGTGCAGCGGCCCGACAACGCCACGCGGCACGCGAAAACGAAACTCCGCCGAATCGCTGGCGCCGGGAAGGATCGTGCGCTTGTCACGGGCGCCTACGGCGTCCCACAGCGCGTGGTTGTAAAGCACCTGACCCTGCCGGTCGAGCAGGAACGAGCGGTATTCCACCGTCTTCCCCTGAAGCCGTTGATTGGCATCCAGAGTCCCGGCGGAAAATACCGGCCGGCCCATGTCATCGGTGACAGTGACTTCCAGCCAAGATTGAATCACGTCCAGCGGGCCGGTTGGAAACGCATGGCCTACCTTGGTGTTGATGACGAGTGCTTGGATGTCGGCCATCTGACCCTCGACCAGCGGATTTTCCGGCGCCAGGTTCAGGGTAATGATCGGGCCCGTCGGCCAGACCTTGGCGATTTCCGGAATGACGGCCTGGCCGGTGAGCCACTGTTTCACCATTTCGATCTGCTGGCCGGCTCCGGGAAGGTGCAGCATCTCAGGCACGAAAGCGTTGGAAGCCAGGATACGATGTTCGTGGATTACGCCCCGCGCATTGCGGGCAGGATCTTCGGACTCCACTTCGCGCATGTGACAGCTCTGACACCGTAGCCGCCTGGACTCATCCGTATACCACGGCCCGTTCTTCAAGTCGTCATACTGGTTTTGCAATTGCACGAATCCCCAACCATTTACGCGTTTATCGAGGTACTGCTTGTGACAAGTGCCGCAGAATTCAATCGATTGGGAATGTCGGGCGTCGTAATCGAGCTTGTGTTGTTCCGGATGCAACCGAATCAGAGCTTGCGACAACTTGCGCAGCGCGGGCGAAGACGAGAATTCGAATAAGTACGGATTCGGAGCGGTGGCAACATAGTTCGCGTTTCCTTTAATGTCGGGATTGCGCAGCACGTGGCAAAACACGCAGGAACTGCCGGCCTGCGAGGTCGGCGAAGTTTGCGCGGGGATGTTTTCGCCAGACATTAGCGAGATCGGCTCGTGGCAGCCGGCGCAATACTTGCCCGCGCCCGCGCCCTGGGCCTTAACGTAGTTGCCTTTGATCAGCGCGTAGAAGGGGTCAGCTCCCGAAAAATGATGTGCGCCTGGGAGCCACTCCTCATAGATCGTGCTGTGGCACCCGGAGGCGCCGCAGGACTCGGAACCAAGAAGGAGCTTGGCTGGGATCACCCGGCCGGTGTCCGTGCGGGCATTGGAGGGGATGAAATTTGCGCTGGCGAGAGTTCCCTGCCTGCGGGCGATTCCGATCGCCGCCGCACCGACCGCAAGAATCAAGATGCACAGCGCCAACGGGCGCGCCAGTTGGGCATAGCGGCCTTGCGAGAATTTGCTTCGCGCAAGACCGTAGACGATGTGGAAGAGCCCCACGGCTCCGAACGCGATTCCGGCCACGAGATGAACGGAATGCATCCGATACGGAACGAAGACCCCCCAGATTCCTTTGCCCACCAGCCACAAGCCGCTGAGACCCAACACCGCCCAGCCGATTCCGGACCACAGTCCAGCGCTCCACCAGCGGGGGGGCGTGTCGCGATCAGCCTCGCGCCCGTGCTTGGTGAAAATCACCGTGAGCGGGATGATGGCTGCAAGGCCGACAATGACGTGGAGCAACAGGATCCACTGCGAAATCACGCCATAGCGCGCCAACCAGGGGATCAATCCGCTGAGCGCGAGAAAAATGAAGATGGCCGACGCTCGCCGCAAGTTTGGGAGGCTTGCCGACTCGTTATTCACACTTATCCTCTTGTGCTGGCTGTGCAGACTGGCACGCCGCCACTATTTTGCCTGCATGGTAGTAATCCAGCGCACATCGGGCAAGGGCACTCGTCACACCCACATGTGACGTGCCGAAGGTGAGGCGGGCGCATGGTCGCTGTGTGCTCGGGTGAGCGACAACATGGCGATCGATCACAGACATGAAAATTATGGGTGAGCGCGATTTGCCCCGGAGTTCGGAGAGACAGGTCTGACTGCGCCGGTCATCGGCCGGGCTCCCGATCAAACAGTGATTCGGCACGGATCAACAAGGCAAGCCGCGGAAACAGGAAGTGCCCGCCGGCGTCATCGATCACATTTACCTGGCAAGTATAAAAACCAGGTTTGAGCGAAGTCAGCGGCACGTCTAGCTGGAAGACAGCAGCCTTTCGCTCGCGCGCGTTCAATTCCGTCAGCTGCACCAACGAGCTTTCGTAGGTTTTGGCTTTACCCTGGAAGAAGGCAACGTTGGTCAAAAGTCGGATACTGGTCTTGTTGTCTTGGCCTCTTGCAGAATCTGCGACAGCCGGCCGCGCGGGATCGTACACCTCATAATAAAGAAGCAGGTGCTGCGCAGCCGAGAAAACATGTGTGATGTTCGGGATAATTTCGGAACCGTCGTGGACTAGCGGATTCGGGTTCGCACTCATCTTTACCTTTACCGGCTGAGTCTGGCTCGCGAGCACCACGGAACTCATCTTCAGCGGGAGTGCCTTTAACTCCGGCACCTCGATGTCGGTTTCGAACGACGCCATGCGGCCAGTCTGATTCTCGCGCACGACAAATTTCAGGTGATACTTGCCGCTCAGCAGGCTCATCCCGGTGTCATACTGCACATTCTTTTTTTTCACCTCGACCGAGGTGCTCACCGCGAGTTTCACGCTGTCGCGAATTCTGTTCAAGGGGTGGCGTTCGTTGTCGAGGACCATTCCGATCACATCGAGCGTTGCCTTGTCGCGGTCGCTACTGCGGACAAATGGAATCTGCGAGCCCGGCACCACCAGTGAGATAGGGACGAAAAATTTGTTGCCCTCCAGCCGAAAGTAGGCGACGCCCAGATACAGCGGAAAATCCGTGGCCGGCAACTCAGACGCGAGTTCCTCCTCAAGCTGACGCTCCTTGTCATCCTTCGTGAAATGCTGATAATCCGCGGGCGCGTAGTAGCCGCGGCGGTAGTCGATCTTCACTTCGGGAAGATTGCTCTTCACGACGATGCGCCGGTAGCGCCCGTCGCGCGCGGTGTTCGTGCTGTGATAACCGAGCAGATAGTAAGTCGACGTGTCCTGCTGCACTCCCTTGAAAATCTTGCTGAAGTCGTTGGAGTCGAGAAAAGCGCGCCCGCCGGTATCGCTCGCCAGCGTCACCAGCGTTTCCTGCGTGGTGAAATTGGAATTCAGGGCATTGAGTGTCGCCTGCCCGGAATACGCCGAAACTCCGCGCAGGCTGGCGTTCTGCGCTTCTCCGCCCGCTACCAGCGCCTGCAAGCCGCGCATGTCCATGGTGTAAATCGCCAGGTTGGAACGCACCGCCGCGTTTACCGCCGCACGCAGCTCCGATTGATTCTCGATGCCGGTGCGGTCCATGCCGCTCGAAAAATAAATCAGCGACTTCTTCTGCTGCACGTTCGCCAGCTTTTCCGCCACCGATCGCAACGCCTCCAGCCGCCGGTCGGTATTGAAGATGTTGTATTCCGTATCGTCGGCGGTAAATGGCTGACCCGTATCGGGCGTTCCCTCGGTCGTGCCCGTGGTGCCTTCCTCGAAACCCTGGCCGCTGCCCGAACTGAATCCGTCCAACTGTTTTTTCAGCAGCGCGTGATCCGTAGTAAAGTCCTGATTCACCAGCAGTGAACTTCCCAGCGAGACAATCGACACCAGATCCGCAGGCGCCATTTGTGTATCGACATAGTGTTCGGCGGACGTCACGGCGTGGTCGATCTCATCCGGCTCCATGGCGGAGAGATCGAAGAACAAAACAATCAGACGCCGGTCTTTGAACCGGGCCGATGTATCTGCCGCGGAAGACGGCGGACTTGTCTGACCAGACGCCGCTTCTGGCAGCGGCTTCGCCTGCGCCACTTCCAACGCGGGCACGGCATCGACGTTCTCGACATCAAAGGAAACAATTTTCTGCGGTTTGTTATCCTCGAAAATCGTGAAATCTTCCGGTTTCAGTCCCGCCATAAACTTCCCGCTCTTGTCCCTCACCGTCACATTCACCAGCACGAGATCCGATTCCGCGTGAAACACATATCCCGTCTGCTGCTGCGAGGGTGAAGCCGGACACAGGAGCACAAGCGCCAGCAGCACCGCTGCAGCTCGATCGGCGAATCGGATTGAAGTGAAAGTCACGGCAATCCTCTTCTAGAGCGTCTCCCGCAGCAAGTCCTCCTCAAAAACGAAAGCGCGACGTAATCGTGAACTGTCGCATGGCCCCCGCCGCGGTAACCCGGCCAAATGTGGGCGAGGTGACGCTGGTATCGATGGAGGAGTAATTCACCAGGTTGAAAATGTTGGTGGCCTGCGCCCGAAACTCCAGCACCCGCGCCTCCTTCAGCGGAAATATTTTTGTGAATGCCATGTCAAACACCTTGCTGCCCGGGCCGATGATGCTGTTGCGGCGCGCATTGCCGTACGTACCCGTGGGCGGCGCAACGTAGGCAGCGGTATTGAACCACTCCGCAATCGAGGGATGCGGCAGGCTCACCGATTGGCCAGGAACCAAGTTCGGCCGTAGCGTACCGTCCGTGCCGGCGTTTACGTCACCGACGGCGCCCAGCAGTCGCGGTGTAAACGGCAACCCCGATGCGATCGTCCAATCGCCGCTCCATTGCCAGTCGCCAAAGATGGCGCGCAACGGAGTATTTCCCGTGAGCCACCGTTTGTCGTGCCCAAAGGGTAGCTCATACAAATAATCCGCAGCGAACTTATGGGTCTGGTTGAAGCTGGAAAGCCCTCGTTCCGCGGACAGATCAAAAGGATTCTGCGCAACGTTGGCTGTACCTCCACTTGTCGAAGCGCCGGCGCCGGCGGCGCCGGTACCGCCTGCGCCCAGTCCAGGAGTACTCGCCACCGAGGTTGCTCCCGCGCCGATGGAGGACGCATCATCCAGCGACTTGGAAAATGTGTAGGTGCCGCCGATCGCGAATCCTGCCGACAAGCGCTTGCGCAGCCGCACTGATACCGCATTGGCCTCCTGATCTGCCACCGAGCCTTCGTAGGTAAAAGCGTCGACCAACTGAACTTGCGGGGGGATACGAATCCCGGTCGGGGTTCGGTTTGGCGCTTCCAGAATGTCGAGGTTCGTTCCCTTGGTTCCCGTGTAATCAAGATTTAACAGCAGAGTGGGGCGAATCTGCTCTTGAATGTCGAGATTGCGAATCTGCACATAACCCAGCCGGTAATTCGGATTCACCGCATAATTATTGGTGATGGCGCCAGGAGCCGGCTGAGGGAATCCGTTTTGCAGCGTCAGCTCGCCAGGAGCGCTCTGAACGTTTGTCGCCGCAGTCGCGAACGGCGGCTGCAATGCAAGTTGCTGCGCGATGCCCTGATACGCGCCGGTATTGTAGTTGATGCCGTATCCGCCGCGCACCACCGTATTCGGGAGCGGCTTCCACGCAAAGCCGATGCGTGGCGCAAAGCCTTTGCGGTCCGGCCGCACCAGGCTGTCGGGCAGGCCACTGTAGCCCGGCCGAATCGGTGTCACGGGCATCGCCCCCAGCGGAAACGCCGGATTCAGGACGCCGGGAGAAAGATCGAGGTTCACAATGCGATTGTTGATTTCCGTCAGCGGCGAAACATACTCGTAGCGCACTCCGAGATTGAGCGTCAGATTCGCGCGCATCTTCCACTCATCTTGCGCATACAAATCCCAGAAATTGCCGCGGAAGTAGTCGTTCTGTCCAAACTGGACGGAAGTTTGCTGCG
>Ga0181538_10000881_pt1 | contig 35450 bp, 26 predicted proteins | sample PEATcosm2014_Bin_40_FD_119773 | JGI IMG/M metagenome (GOLD analysis project Ga0181538, IMG submission 119773) | Peatland microbial communities from MTU Mesocosm Facility, Houghton, MI, USA - PEATcosm2014_Bin23_30_metaG | ecosystem: Environmental > Terrestrial > Soil > Wetlands > Peat | place... | reverse complement strand
TGGTCGAAGCCTCTTTCGCGACGCATCTCCTGGACCTTTATCGACGGATTCCCCAATTGTCCCGACGATATCCTTGACTGCAAGACCGTATCCCGGGAGGCCGAACTTGTCGGCTTCTGGTCTCACGATACGCTCTCCCTTCGCTGGAAAGGTATCGATGCGGTCACTCTGTACTTCCCGACAGTCACCGCACCCCGGAAGGTGGTATGCAACCTTCTATCCGATGAGGGAAAGACGCGAACCTGTTCAGCCGCGAAACTGACGTGGCTCGAGTCTCTCGATCTGATGGTGCATACGGGTTTTCCGAATTTTTCCCGGGAAAATGTTTACCGGATAAAATTCTAAATCGGGTGACATTTTGTGTAAAGGCTCATCATAAGAGTTTTATTTTGAGAACTTTTAGAAAAAGGTGAAATTTCGCTCATATCGCCTTTTCCCATGAATAGTATAGTATTGATCTCGGGCTAAAGCTGTTTTTTATTTTACACCCGAGTCCGGTCATATTTCCTTCCCTTTCCCCGTATTATTTAATGAGGAGAGGGGGAGAGAATGAAATAAAAATGAAGGCACGGAGTAAGAGTTGTAAAAATGTGGATAACGTGAAACGTGAGTAAGTGGTTGATGATGAGGGTGGGTCTTGCAGTGTGTCTTCTCATTTCGAGTGAGGGAGCCATGAAAAGCGATTCTTCAAGCGGTAAGTTATCCCCTATGCAATACTACGTCACCCAACAGTGCGGGACGGAGCCTCCGTTCGAGAACCAATATTGGAATAACCATGCGGCGGGAATCTATGTGGATATCGTCACTGGAGAGCCGCTCTTCAGCTCACTCGATAAGTTTGAATCGGGCAGCGGGTGGCCAAGCTTCACCAGGCCGATCGAACAAAACAGCATCCTTGAGAAGATTGATGTTGGTTACGGTATGGTACGCACCGAGGTAAAAAGCGCAAAGGGAGACTCTCATCTGGGTCATGTTTTCAATGATGGCCCTGCGCCGACCGGAGTGCGTTACTGCATCAATTCCGCCGCATTGAAATTTATTCCGGTTGCCGAACTCGAAAAGGAAGGCTATGGCAGGTACTCTGCCCTTTTCAACCATGATATCGCAAAAGCGGAGGCGCTTAGGTTCTACGATACCGCCACCTTTGCCGCAGGTTGTTTCTGGGGTGTCGAATACACCTTCAGTCACATTAAAGGAGTCGTTAAAACTACCGTCGGGTATTCGGGCGGTACGGTCGCTGATCCGACCTATCCCATAGTGTGTTCGGACTCCACGGGTCATGCCGAAGCCGTACAGATTACCTTCGATCCAAGCATCGTATCATACAACCGGCTGCTTGAAATTTTCTGGCAGATGCACGATCCGACAACTCTGGATCGCCAGGGGGTGGATGTCGGTTCCCAGTACCGATCAGCGATTTTTTATACCAGCGAGAAGCAGAAACAAGCCGCTCTCGGTATGAAAGAACGCCTTGATAACTCACACCAGTTCAAATCCCCCATCGTGACCGAAATCGTGCCGGCAGGACAATTCTACCCGGCGGAAGAATACCACCAGCGGTATTTTGAAAAACACCCGGAACAGGCTGCATGCCACGTTATTTTTCAGGAATAACCGAGCGTGAGTTGGTCAGTGGGAAGTTTGCTTGATGCGATAACGTCGGCGAAGCCATGTATAGCTGACAGCAATGCCTGCAACAACTCCGAAGGTATCAATACCCACATCAATGGGGGATGCCGTTCGTCCCGGGATAAAAATCTGATGCGTCTCGTCCGAAGCCGCGTACAGGGCTCCTGCGAGGAGGGCATAGATAGTACTTTTCCTCGGCTTTTTCTCCGAGAAAAAGCCGGAGAGAAGAAGAATCCCAAGTACCAGATACTCAAAAATATGAGCCGCCTTGCGCACCAGATGTTCAGGGACCGGAAAGATCAAACTTCCGAAGAGAACGGTAATGAGGCGTTCCAGCGCATGCACGGTGAACATGCTCATGGCGGAGGAATCGGAACCGTTTCGGCTTGACATGAAAAAAATCACGCCGCACCAGAGAGCGATGAGAATCCAGGAAATGAATTTTCGTTTCATGATATGTAAAAAATACGTGGCGGCGGGGTGAATCAACCCCAATACCGATAAGGTTCCTGATCGCTTGAACTGAGATGTCGTTCATAATGTAATAATTGCCTTCAATGGCTGTTCCTTGGTATTTTATGATCTTTCTTACCATGGCACGTTCCTATCACCCCTCTCTGGAGGTCTCTCATAATGGCTCAAGAAACGGTTGTTTCGAAGTTTACCCTGAAAGGCAGGGAGATTCTTTCTTCATATGCTGCGATGACTATCGAGGGCGTCATGACCGCACGGGTAGAGCGTGGCAGGGACTCCTGGACGATTGAAGAGCGTAACGGCATCGCCAAAGGGACCTCGGACGGTGAAAATGAGGCGATTTATATTGCCAACGATAAGGCGATTGCGTCAATTGAAAAGAACATTGCGCCTCTTCTGCCGAAAAAAGTAGTGATCCGCAAACCTTTCGACATTCTTAAGGCGGTGCGGGATTTCGACCTTCTTCTCGTGGCAAAAGCCGGGCCCAACAAGCGCGTGTGGGGCGGCAACTCCTGCCTCGCCTCTTCGACGGTTTTTTTCCAGACCCTGCTCAAGGCCTCGGGATTCAAGCCGTGGGAAGTTCTGACAAATGGGAAGAAACCCGAAACGTTCTACTTCCCCAATATCGCTTTCAACATGGTCTGCGGCGGTGAACACGTGCCGGGCACGAAGCAGGATGTCCAGGAAATGTTCTTCTTCGCCATGAATGAAAAGTCGGTCAAGGATGTGTTCCTCACCGGCACAAAGTTCTTCCGTCAATTTGAAAAAAATCTCGTGCGTGACGGTCTTCCCACCGGGACGGCCAAGGAGCGCGGTTTCGTTTTCCCGGTCAAGGATAACTTCGAAGGGCTCACGCGCATCCAGGAGTGCGCAAAGCAGCTTGGTCTCACCGAAAAAGATTACGCGATCGGCACGGATAACGCTTTTTCGGAAATCCAGAAGACCGACGAACTGCGGGCCGAAGGCAAATACGACATGCGTTTTTCGGGTCTCGGCATCAAGACGCGCGAAGAGCTCATCGAGTTCAATTACTCGCTGGTAGCATTCGCCCCGAACTTCGTGAACATGGAGGATCCGGGATCCGAGACGGATATCGAGGCCCATAAACTCATGAATGCAAAATACGGCGACCGCTTACAGATCGTGATCGACGATGCAGCCGTCACGCAACTGCGCTACATCATCCCTTTCCTGGCCGCAAAATCGCGCAAGGATCGGGCGGGCAATTCCGTGCTCATCAAGCTGAACCAGGCTGGAACCTTTACCGAAACCCTCCTTGCCACGCAAGTGGTACTCGGCATTGCCGACAATGCTGACGTCAAGGCGTTCCTCTCGACCCGCGGCGACCTCGATAAAGTGCTCGCGGCTCTGAAGGAAGTGGGCGTGAAAAACCTCGATGAAGCAATGGCGAACATCGCCGGAAACGGATTCACGGCGTTCTTCTCCCACCGTTCAACCGAAGGGTCGTCGGAATTCCTCCCGCTTATGCCCCTCCTGTTCGGGGCGATGAGCCGTAAGATCTGGTTCAAGGCAGGCGCGCCGAACGGCGAACGGAACCTCCAGAATTACAACCCCCTCATCCGGGCCGAAGAAGAGATGCGTGCCGCGGGAATCAAGACCGTTGTTGCGGGATTCAAAGGGCTGCCTGACGGCGTCAAAATTCCTGCGATCAACAGCAAAAAGTAAATGGATCCTTCAAATTACGGTTTGATGATTTGCAAAAGCGCAGCCGGGCGATACGTCTGGCTGCGCAGTACGCTTCCCCTGCCGGCATAACCATCCGATGATGACTTCTATGCATCATACTCGCTCAGAGGCACACCGGGAATGAACGAGGTTCTGCGCCGCGATTTTCCGCTTTCCCGTCCCGAGGTCGGGATACTGCTTGCAAACGGTACTATTGGAGCGATGATCTGGGGGCAGGATAATATCCTGCGTATATCACTTAACCGCTCCGATTTCTGGCTTCATCGAGGCGGTATCACCCCCGCGGCGAATGCGACCTTTGCAAATATTCGCGCGCTGGCGGAAAAAGGGGATTTTGCCACTCTCGACGGCCTACTTGAAACTTCAAAAACCTCTCGCAAAAACGCCGTCGAACGCCCGACGCTTCTGCCGCTCGGCCGTATCGATCTCGTTTTTGACCGGGATACGACCCTTAAAAACGGCTACCTCCACCTGAAAAATGGCAAGGTTGTGATCGATGTCGCCGACAATCGCGGCCCCTATCAGGTAAGCTGTTATCTCTCCATGGAAAAACCTCTGGTCGGAATTCACCTGCCCGCGAACCGGGACCTTCCGAAAATCAAATGCATTTCGGCGTGGGAGTACGTTGCCGACCGACTGGAAGCCCTCGGACTCGAACGCCCCCTGATGATCGAGGAGGCATTGTTCTGCGGGTGGGTCCAGAAGCGGCCCGGCGATCCTGCTCTCTGCGTCGCTGCGGCTTCGGATAAATGCGATATTTACCTCGCGCTACGCTATGGCGATTCCGTCGATGAGGCGAGGGACCATGTACGGAAAATGCTCGAGAAGGCGAAAAAAGCGGGTTCGGAGGCGATCCGTACCGCAAGCGCCACCTTCTGGGCGAATCATTTCCGATGGGTTCCGCATATCGACATCCCGAGTGAAACGCTTTCCTTCCTGTATTATTACGGCACCTATCTTTTCGCATCGCTCACCACGCCGGGAGGCGTGACGCCGTCGATATACGGCCCGTGGATCGACGAAAACCGCGAACCGCCCTTTGCCGGCGGGTATCAGGGCATGATCAACCTGCGAATGTGCTACTGGCCCGCTTTCCGTACCAACCTTATGCACCACTGCAAACCACTTTTTGCGATGGTTGACTCATGGAGAGATCGGCTTCGGGAAAACGCCCTCATCGTGTTCGGGATAGAGGACGGTATCCTCCTCCCCTCGATGGTCGACGACCATTGCATGCGCATCGGCGGCACCTGGGCCGACCTCCCGGATGCGGGGGCGGGAAGCCTCATCGCCGAGCTCATGTACCGGTATTTTCTCTACACGCAGGATGTTGACTTTCTGCGCACTACCGCCTGGCCGTTCATGACCGGGGTCATGCGGGTTTATGAAGCCATGCTTGAAAAGCGCGGAGACGTTTACCGGATGCCCTTCGGCATCTCTCCGGCATTCCGGGGAACTGCTGATAGTCAATTTGGAATAAATCCGGGTTTCCAGCTCGCGTGCATCAACTTCCTGGTCGATAGCCTGCTTGATGCCGCGGAAGTTCTTGGCGAAACACCCCTTAAAAGCTGGAAAGAGATCCACGCCTTGCTCCCGAAAACCGCGCGATACGAGACAAAAAGCACTGACGGAGTTGCGCTGCGGGAACTCGGTATTTTTGACGGCGTGCCGCTGCGCGAGAGCGACGCTCTGCACAGTCACCTGGCCGGGATAAGTCCCTTTGATACGCTGGACCTTGATGACGCAGAGGTTGCGCGCGACCTGGAGCATACCGTTGAAACATGGGTCTCGCAGGGCATGGGCGCATGGAACTCGGTCAGCTTGCCGTGGGCCGGCATGATCCATACCCGCCTGGGCAATGCCGATATGGCCGAATTGCTCCTGGAAATCTGGGAACGGGTATTTACAAACGAAGGCCATTCGCCGGTGCGTGACCCGATTTTCATGGGATTCAGCACGCGCGGCACTCCAGAATCGGTTGTTGCAGGAAAATATGAGACGCTCCACATGGATGCATGCATGGGCGCCACGGCGGCCATTCCGGAGATGATGGTGCATACGAGGCGCGGGGTCAACTACCTCTTTGCCGGCGCGCCAAAACGGTGGAAGTACGTTTCATTCGACAATATCCGGACCGAAGGCGCTTTTGAAATCGGCGCTACACGGCTAAGCGGTCGTGTAACCCGGGTGAGTGTCAAGGCAAATGCCGCTGGCATCTTCCGTCTCGCAAACCCGTGGGGCGGACAGGCAGCGTTACAGCGTTCAAAGGGAACCATGCTGTTGCAGGGAACGATACTCGATATAGCCATGACCATCGATGAACGAGTGGAGTTGACAGAGGGGTAATTTACTCCTCGATGGCGCGGGTCTCTTCGCGTTCCTCTTCCGGCGCTCCAACCTCCGCATTCGAGCGGGCAATTTTCACCTGATCAAAGCTCAGCCAACGTCCCTCGTGGAGAAAACGTCCTGCGACAAGTTGCGCCAAGACCTCCGATTCGATTTTTTTTCTCTCGGCAATAGGAATCCACTTGCCGAAATCATCGAGTACGAAACCGGAGACGATGCGCTCCTCAAATGCGCGAATGCGATTTGGCGTTTTTGCCGCCATGCGGGTGGCCCTCATTAACGGTCGGAAACATCAGAAGGGGTAATCCCGGACGTGGCTGCATGAGAATCGGACCTTACGGGCCGTACTTTTGGCATTCCCTTTGCCGCCGGGGCTGAAGAGGACTTTTTCACGGGAGTTTTGTCGGAAACAGTTTCCATGTCCGCCGCAGAAGACAGTGTCGCCGAGGAGTCGCTTTCCGCCATGTCCTTGGCGGATTTTTTGCCGGTTCCCGGTTCTGCTGCCGCGATGCAGAGCAAAAGCTCGCGTGCAAGAGTATCATTGGTATAGCGTTTTTTCATCTCATCGAGGACCTGTCTCGCCTCCTGTTCCCTTCCTTCCTGCACTTCAGCAAGAGTTGCCACGGCAAGGGTCGTTCGATTGTGCTCCGTTTTCAGTTCATAGGAAGCGATCATGATTCCCCCCACCGCAACGATAAGGGCGGCACAACCGAGAATGCACGCAGCAACCACAAGTGATTTCCCTCCGCTCTCGCGGTTCGCCAGTTTTGCCGTTACTGCGTTCGCCTTTATTTTCTGAAGCTGGATGAAGGAATAACCGCATTCGCTGGAATCCGGGAATTCCCGCATGATGACTTCATACATCTTGACCGCATCAGGAATTTTTTTCTCGCTATAGTGAAGCTTGTAGGCTTCTTCGTACAGTTCAAACGGGGTATTTGCCATTGCCTCTCCTTGTGCGGTCTTTCGATGCGTGCGGGGCTTCAGTATCCTTTCCAGACGTTCTTCATAAGTGACTTGATCTGCTTATCGGACATCGACCGTCCCAGCGCCGGGGCGGGAACATACCGATTGCAAACGAATTTTTCATCGCCGCCGAACGAAACGACGCCGGTGGAACGACCACTTCGCCGGGCCTTGAATTCCGAGCATCCTTGTTTTGTTTTACAGGTAAAACATGATCCCGTGGCGCCGCCCTTTCCTCCCCCGTCCTGCCGTTCGGACGCCTCATCCCGGCGTTTTAAATCCACAGCTGCGGCAAGTGACCGGTTCTTTTCGACAAAATGATCATGATCGATACTGCGGTTCATAGGTATATCCTATTAAATTGTAAAAGAAACCTCTTATCTTCCATTGTGGAAAATAATCTATTGTTCGCTTTAAATGGTATTCTGTTTCCGGTTCTTTAGCCAAAAAACAAAGCAATCGGGCAGCTCCTCCGCAGAGCTACCCCTCAGGCGGTAGCACCCGCTCCCGGCGCATATGGCTGCCCCCCGACCGGCCCCCTGGGGCTCAATCCCGTCCTTACGCGGATGGAGCATTGCCTTGCTCCCTTCAGAAAAAACGGCCTGTAATCCGGTCAACTATACAATGGCACGCTATAGCTATCGCAAAACTCCCGCCAAGAGGTGCGAAGTGCATCGTAGACCTCCTCGGCGCAAGCCATGCGATGCACAGGTACGATTTCCAGCGCATTCGCATTCTTGCGAATCCATCTGGTAGCGATCTGGTGCTCAGGAAAGTCGGTAGTTTCCGGCTGCAGTTTTTGGGAGAAAAAGAAGGCATCTATCTCTCCAAGGATCGGGCCTGGCTCTTCCGGGAGGGAATCAAAGGATTTGAGAAGGATCTTCTGCTCCTTTCGCACCCAAACAGTCATCCCTTTGCCGGGCGTAGCGTGCGGAAGCAGCACGATGCTATCGTCAATCTGCCGAAAATTTCCTTTGCTTTCAACCACTTCGATTTTCTTATTGAGCGACGGGGAGTACTTTCGGATGAGGCGATATTCGATGATCAGGCTTTCAAGCTCAGAGCCGCACCGGTGGGTAACGAGCTTGCAGGATTCCTCGCGGAGGCGATCAAGTTTCTGCGGGGATTCGTCGGTCTCGCAGAAATAATTAAGGAGTCGACGCTTGAGATTCTTTGCTTTGCCGATATAGAGATAGCGGTCATGTATGTCTTTGAACGCATAGACACCGGGGGTTACAGGCAGGGAGAGAAGGTCATCGTAGGAGAACTCCTTGCCTGCAAAGAAAGGGGTCTTCTCTTTGCAAAAAAGAGCATCGAGGTCATCACGCGTTTCGATTCCACTCCTGCCAAGAAGCGATACAATTTCCGCTACGGCAAGGGCAAACCATTCTCCTTGTCGTCGGGCGCTCTCTCCTTCCACCCTGCCAGCTCCGGGAACAGCTTCAGCAAGGGCCGCGAGGGTGAGTGGACGCGGCACTGAAACGCCGGCAGCCCGGAGAAGATCGCTTACCATCATGGTGTCGTCGGGGAGCGACTCACCGATCACGGAGCAGGTAAGCGCCACCCGGCTGCGACTCGTTGCGCCGAGGAAAACCAGAATACGATTCTCCTCCTTCGAAGCGACGTTCCTGAGAAGCTCCCGTGCCGCTTCGTGGGTAAATGGCGGGTCCGCCTGATGCATGAGGCGATGATGGTCGTCGAAAGAGAGCGTTGCTGGATCGACAAGCCATCCCGATGCACGACAGGAAACAACGGGGACCATCTTCCATAGAGAAAGGTGCCAGACCCTGAGGGAAATGGGATCGATCAGGCAGTAAGCCGCCGTCCAAGGAAGCTGGCCGAGCGGCGCGCCGCCTGTTGATTCCCTGGCATGAGCGTACCAGAGGCCCTTCCCGTCCTGAAAGCATCGCGGGTCGGGCAGAAGCATCGCCTTTATCGTTGCGGCGACGCTCATTGCGGCAGAACTCTTCATCTTGAGAAAGCGCTCGGCAAGCTCACCGGACGACACGCCCGCCGGGCATTCCCGCAGGAAGGTAACGATGGAGTCGTGAAGTGATGGTTGCGATAGTGCGCACATAGTAATTCTTGCTCCGCGCAACGCCGGGTTCCCGATTCACAAATACGCAGGCCAGTCAGTAAAGAAAATATACTCCTTCTGGAGCTATGAGCACTGGGGCCACGCCTGTCGCCTCCCGGTGCAGGCAAAGAAGGTCCATACTAGTTAAAGCTGACAATTACGGTTGCTCAAAGCGTATACCGCTGTTGTCGGGTTGGATAGTACACCGCTTGTACGGGTCAGTTTGTTAATGTATTTTTAAATGTGAGGGGAGGGAACCTTATTTCATCATCCCCAACGAATGGTACGGTGAAAAGGGATTACGTTTATTTGAATACGGCGTGGCAAAATGTCACCCGTGGCAAATCCTCACTACAAGCTTCAGAGAGGAGCCATGCATCATGGCACGTATCAGTAAAGAACAGCTTATAAAGCTGCAGAAAAAGTTCCGAACCGATGCAAGAATCGGCGAGCAGTTCGGCATTACTCGACAGGCGGTGCATCAGTTGCGTAAGAAGTACGGCATCGGGTCAATGGTTACCGAAAATGTCGAGCGCAACAAGGAGATGGTCAAGTTGCATAAAGGGGGGACTGCGGGGATGGTGCTGGCAAAGAAGTTTAAATTGTCGGTTTCCCAGACCTATCGAATCCTGAATGAAACAAAAGCGGGAAAAAAGAAAGCACGAAAGCGAAAATAGGCTCAATGTCTCTTCATTTAAAAAAGCGGAGCACCCAAAAATGGATGCTCCGCTTTTTTAACGGTTTTTTATAAAAATATAATGCTGGTGACTATCCAAACCGCCGCCGAAAAAGCCGCATTAAAAAAATCTCTGACCATTGCAACCGCGATCATGATGATGTCCGTTTTCATGAGCCGGATCATCGGTCTGGTGCGGGAGCAGGTAATCGCCCATTTCGGCGGTACCAGTACAACGATAGATGCCTACGTAACCGCCTTTTTTATTCCGGAACTTCTCAACCATTTCCTGGCCGGCGGCTTTCTCTCCATCACCTTCATTCCGATCTTCCAGCGGCACCTTGCGCAATCGGATGATGAAAGCGCATGGAGGGCGTTTTCCAATATCATCACCGTCGGATCCATGGCGTTTGCGGTCATCATTCCGGTATCCATCATCGCGGCTCCCGACATCCTGCGGCTCCTGGGGCCTCACATTGCCAATGCGCAAACGCTCCCGATGACCGTGCGACTCACCCGCATCATCCTGCCGGCGCAGATGTTCTTCTACTGGGGCGCTTTTTTCTCCGCGGTCCAGATGGCGCGCCACCGTTTTTTCCTGCCTGCCATGGCGCCCCTTGCCTACAACGGCGGCATCATCCTCGGCGGATTGCTGCTTGGGAAGCGATTCGGCATCGAGGGGTTCGCCTGGGGGGTCCTTGCAGGTTCCTTTGCCGCAAACGTGCTGGTACAGTTACCCGGTGCGATGAAAACCGGCATGCGTTTTCATTTCCGTTTCGATCTTTCCGACCCGGACCTTAAGAAATTCATCCTGCTGTCGGCGCCGGTCATTTTCGGGCTCGGTATGACCTTTTCCAATGAGATTTACTTCAGGTTTTTTGGGTCGTTTCTCGGCGAAGGCGGTACATCGAGCATCAACTACGCACTGCGGACTATGGGGTTCGTCGTGGCGGTTTTCGGTCAGGCATCGGGCGTGGCATTCTACCCGTACCTCTCGCTGCTGGCTGCCGAACGCAACTACCGGGAAATCACCTCCCTTGTCAACAAAATACTCACCCGGATCGCCGGGTACTGCATTCCGATTTCGCTCCTCCTTGCCGTTCTGGCGCCGCAGGTGATTTCGATCCTGTACGAACATGGACACTTCACCCATGCTTCAACAGCCCGGACCGCGCCCGCCTTTGCCCTCTATATGGTCGGCGCATTCGCTTTCTCTGCCGCGGTATTTGTCGTGCGGCCATTCTATGCGATTCAACGGCCCTACATCCCCATGATCGTGAGCTCGGTGATCACCGTTCTCACGCTGCCGCTTTACTATGTGACAAGCAGGACATGGGGATCACCGGGTATCGCGGCCAGCGCTACAACGGGCATGACGCTGCAATTTATTACCTTGTACGTCATCTGGTACCGCCGCTATGGGGACAGGCATGCGATCCGCCCGCTTATCAAGACCCTCGGCACGATCATCCTGGTAAGCCTCATGGGCGCAACAGTCGGCTGGGAGATAAAACACGAAATCCTCACGATGCATTTTGGTCATGGCAGGCTCTGGGCCAATATGATCGTCGGCGCCGTCACCACCCTGGCGACCGGCGCAATCGTTCTTGCCCTCTACGAAATAACCGGCATCCATAAGTTCCGGGAAATTGCGGGCAGGATCATACGGCGAAGGCAACCGGCCTGAGCAATAATCATAAATCCTTTGAACTATGGATAAGCTCTACGCATTGCCCCGCTTTTTTATCAGCTCGCAATTACAGATCCGTACCTCGGGTAAACCGGTGGTATCTTTCAGCAAGATGTTGTCCGGATCGAGAGCCAGAAGCAGATCGTTCGCTTTAAGCAAAGTACCGTCGTACCCTAAATTGTGCAGTTTGCGCCGGATCAATTCGAACAGCTTCTCATAGAGTGAAGCATCGATCAGCTCTTTTGCCAGCGCCTGATCCAGGTTGAACGGCCGGCAAAGCCGGTCGGCCTGCCTGGCAACCCACCAGTCCGGTCCGTTAAAATAGCCGCGTAGCGTAATATAATCATGATCTTCGCGCAGGAAGGGCTTCCCGTCGGTCCCGCAGAACGATCGGTGAGAAGCATAGCGACGCGGGTCAATGGAAGGCGCGGCACGGGTCGTGCCGGTCATGTAGATCGCCCGCATATAGACGGTCGGTACATCATTTTCGTTAAGATGCTGGGCTATGGCGAACTCCTCGAAAGGGCTGTTGTACCCGAATTCCTCGAGCTTTTCAGGAAAGGGACATGCTGCATCGGGCAGGAGCAGTTCGCCTACCCGGGATGTTTTCCATATCAGGTGGATATGGTCCTTGGTCACGGTGTAGTACACCTCGTTATTTTCCGAGAGCTTCCAGGCGTGCGTCCGGCGCCAGCGCTCCGGGAGGAAATAATCGAAAAGCCGGGCATTGCGGCCGACAACCCAGAGTGTGCCGCCCGTGCTTTCCGCCTGCCCGGCAATATAGGGCACTCCCAGGATATCCACCGCCGCAAGGTGCGCAGGTATGGGCGTCGGCGTGAAGCGGTCGCGCTGGTCATCGAGATAGGAATGCCGCCGCGACCGGTAGACCTCCTCCTCATGGACGGGAGTTCTGATCAGGAGCTCGTAGTCGACAATAGAGAATCTTCCCCGTAAAACGAGATCGCCGATCATACGGGCGCGCAGCCGCTTCGTGTCCTCCTTGTCGGCGGCAACCACCGTTTCTATGCTGTGCGTGTCTTCCTCTCCGATAACGATATGGGAGGGCTTCATATCGATGACGACATACCCTTTTGCGGCCAGATCGCTCATTGCTTTTTCGGTGAGCGGGCCGAGTTGTTCCTTGAAGGAGTCCGCGCTGAAACCGGCTTCGGAAAAAAGCTGGACCAGATCTTTACCGTGGATCCATCCGTAAATGAGCTTGTATTGGCGCAGGATATCGATGTCGATTCCGGGGTGACGGGCCCGGATACGATTGATTTTTTCATACGACCGACCGCTTTGCCATACCTGCATCCGTTCCGGGGGCACATAGATGGCCAGCGGCTCCTGCAATTTACAGCGGATATCGGGGGGGCCGAATTTCCCTTCGCGAAGCTCCATGACAAGGGCAAATTCTTCCCACGGGCTGTTGAATTCCGTATTGATGAACTCCATGAGCGTACGGGTTTCAAGAGGCACGTTTTCGCCGACGCGACAATTTTTAACGACCAGATCAATGCTTCGTCCGTCTCGGGGCTTTGTCGGGATACGGTACACGGCGCTGGTCCCCTCCAGCCGCTCCCGTTTAGCCGCGAACCAGGACGGTTCATACCAGTTGTCAAGTTCAAGCAGGTCGGCATGCTGTATGCCGAAGCGCGTGAGGTACATATCGCCGCCGTCGCTCGTTTTGCGGTGGGAGTAAACGACGCCGAGTACCGAAACGAGCGATTCTGCAGTGACAAAGGCCTGCATGGGGGAGAGCTGTTCTTCCGCGAATTCCACGCTCAAGCTTCTTTCTTATCTTTCAACCGTGTCGATGATGCCGCCGCCCAGTACCCTGTCGTCCCGGTAAAAGACGGCGGACTGCCCTGGCGTGATCGAGGCATGCGGTTCCCTGAAGGCGACGCGCGCAGTGTCAGCATCGACTACGGTGACGGTTCCTTCCATTTCTGGCGTCGTTGACCGAATTTTCACGCCTGCAGGAAAAGTTCCCTTCATCTCCTCAAATCCGCTCCATAGGCAATCACGTACGATAAAGGCCGATTTAAGCGTCTCTTTTTCGGTCCCCACGATAATGCGGTTGTTCACGGAATCTATTCGCAGCACATAGAGCGGCTCCTGCCAGGCAATGCCTAGGCCTTTGCGCTGCCCGATGGTATATCGCCATATCCCCTCATGTCGTCCAAGTACCATACCCGCGCTATCGATGATATCGCCAGAAGCGGTTTCAGCGCCAACAATATCCCCATACCCCCCGTGGCAGAAATCCTGGCTCTCCTTTTTATCGTGTACAGCCAGGCCCGCTTCCCTTGCCATGGCCCTGACTTTTTCCTTGCGGAAGCCTCCGAGAGGAAAAAACGACATTGCCAGCTGCTCTTGCGAAAGTCGGTATAGAAAATAGGATTGATCTTTTCGCGGTTCCACACCCTTTTGCAGCACCGGTCGGTGATGCAGCGGGTCGCGCGTGATCCTCGCATAATGACCGGTGGCAAATTTTTCGAACGAAATGCCCATCTTTCCCGCCCTTTCGGGCAGCACTCCGAATTTAATTGCATGATTGCAGCGTACGCACGGATTGGGAGTCCGGCCGGCGAGATACTCTTTTCTGAAATTATCGAGAACGATCTTTTCGTACGCCTCCCTGCAATCGACAACGAAATAAGGAATTTTAAGGAAGCTGCAGACCCCCCGCGCCGCCCCGATGTCCTCCGCCTCGTCGGGTCCATAACAGGCGTTGCCCTTTTCTCGCCCCGTCGCCTCATTGCCCTGCCAGATCTTCATGGTAATACCGACGACATCATGCCCTTCGCGCTTAAGGAGAAGGGCAGCGACCGAGGAGTCGACCCCGCCACTCATACCAACCGCAATCCTCATTCCAATTTTCCATTCCTTTTGAACAGCACTGTTATTAAATAGGTGTAACGTTTAAAAAATACCTCCACCCGAACAAGGAGGGGTCAGAAGACGACACGCATCGGCCGGAGAACCGAAGGTTTCAGGCAGCCAATTCAAACGAGACGATTCGGTCACCCTCCTTCCTTGCGGGATTCTAAAATGATACCTGTACCATTTTTTCGCTTCCAAAATTTATATTTAAACCTCGCGAAAATTTGTTTATGACAGATGCACATCGCTTTGTGATTGCCTGAAGGGCGAGATGACACGGGAGGCGATAAATTATTCACCGGTTGAAATTCCGGCTTGAAATGCGGCAAAAATAATTTTGATGTAACTCCAAATAGATTATACTATTATGCACCATTAGCTCAGTTGGTAGAGCAACTGACTCTTAATCAGTAGGTCCTTGGTTCGAGCCCAAGATGGTGTACCACTGAAAAAGCCTCGAAGTCCCTGATTTTACGGGAAGGCGGGGCTTTTCCCTTTTCGCCCCGATTTCAGCAACATGCTCCTAATGTACCCGGAAAATCATGAAAAAATGGCTCCCAATTGCTTCCTATTCTGTATATCTACCCTCAATGGATGCCATTAATCTCTTACGCTGAAGAATTTTAAATCCTTCGAATGCGGAAAATCTATTTTATTCTGCCTATAAGCTAAGCTTGAAAAAAACCATGAGGTAGAGTGGATTAAGACGAGTTTTTAGCCATTTCCGTTATTTGGAATATGTATTTTGTTTCAGGTGAATAAGAAACTGCGTTACGTGTAACTACTTTCCGAAAAATGCGATAAATAGCTTCTATGTAGTTAATACAAATTCACACAAACCCACTGAGGTATTATGATCAGCTTCAAAAACGTGTTGGCTGTTCTGTTTTTGCTCGCGATCACTGTGGCTTCGCAGGATCAAATTGACATAATAAAATCAAAAGTAGAAAATTGGAATAAATGGAGGGAAGAAAATCCAAGTGTTAGACCAAACCTTGAGGGAGCCCACCTTGAGGGCGCCGACCTTCGGCAAGCTCACCTTGAAGGAGCCTACCTTGCTGGAGCACACCTTTGGGAAACCAACCTTGATAGCTCCCATCTTGAGGGCGCTGACCTCGATAGCGCCGATCTTCGCGGGGCCGACCTTCGGGGAGTCAACCTTGATAGCGTCAACCTTTGGAGAATCTACCTTAAAGCCGCCGATTTTCGCGGGGCCGACCTTTGGGGCGCCAACCTTCAGGGCGCCAACTTTGAAAGAGCCAATTTTGCGGTAGCCGTCCTTGGGGGGGCCAACCTTGACAGCGCCAATCTTGACAGCGCCAACCTTGCGGGCGCCAACCTTGCGGGAGCCTTCCTTCGGGGAGTCAACTTCGCGAAAGCCAACCTCAAGGGAGCCAACCTGAAGGGCGCCGACCTTCGGCAAGCTCACCTTGAAGAAGCCTGCCTTGCGGGAGCTCACCTTTTGGAAGCCAACTTTGACAACTCCTGTCTTCAGCGAGCGAACCTTGACAGCGACGATCTTCGGGGCGCAGATTTTCGAGGAGCCAATCTTGATAGCGCCAATCTTGCGAGAGCCAACCTCGATAGCGCCAACCTTTGGAGAGTCCGCCTTGAGGCTGCTGATTTTAGCGGGGCCAACCTTTGGGGCGCCGACCTTCGAGGAGCCGACCTTGACAGCGCCAACCTTGCGGGCGCCGACCTTGGGGGAGCGTACCTTGACAGCGCCAACCTTGACAGCGCCAACCTTGACAGCGCCAACCTTGCGGGCGCAATCATTCGAGGAGCTACCCTTCGGGAAGCCAACCTTGAAAGAGCCAACCTTAAGGGGGCCAACCTTCTGGTAGTCTGCCTTCAGGGAGCCTTTCTTTGGAAAACCGACCTGCGGGGAGCCGACCTTCGGAAGGCCGACCTTGACAGCGCCAACCTTTGGGGAGCCGACCTTCGGGGAGCCCGCCTTTGGGGAGCCAACCTTGCGGAAGCCAACCTTGCAGGAGCCAACCTGGAGAATACCGACCTCAGCAAGGTTAAATCTTTTTACAAAGCGAAACTCGATCCGAGCGTTCTGTCCGACATAGAAGCCAATTGGCCTGAAAAACTTGCAACTATCTGGGATGATACAAAGGAAACTTGGGTTATCGATCGTACTCTTCTTGAGAAGATCAAAAAACCTGATTTGAATGGGTGGCAATAAAAAAATAAGGTAACTGACTACCGTAGTCATATAAATTTGTTGAGTTGACTTTGCAGTTGATTTAAGACATTAAGGATGACGGTGTTCGGCCTTCAGTGGATTTCGACACAGTGTAATTATCAAGAGCGCCATATCGGTAGCTATCCCATTCTTTTCCATGCCCATCTCCGATTGTGGGAGAGTATTTTTCACCTCGTTCCCTATCATTAAAACCTTTGTTTAGAAAGAATTTTCATGCCCCGGCTGAGTGACCTTTTACCGGAAAAACTCAAAGAGCAGCTTATCGCGGAAACGAAAAAAAAGTCTGTGCGCCAGGACCCGCGTCACGACCGCAAGCAGAACGAACATCCGGGTGCGCCAGTCATCGTTGTCCCCGATTTCGTGGCCGTCGACGTTGAGACAACCGGTCTCGACTTTTCGAGCGATCGCATCATCGAGATCGGCGCCGTGAAATTTACCGCAGGTAAGGTTTCCGGAGAGTTTTCATCCTTGATAAACCCCGGTATGCCGATCCCGGCGACGATCACCGATCTTACCGGCATCACTGACGCCGATACTTCAACCGCGCCGTTGTTCGAGGCAGTTGCGCCGACCCTTCTGGCTTTCATCGGCGATCTCCCGGTATGCGGGCATCAGGTAATTTTCGATCTCACGTTTATTAACAAGGCGCTTGAGCGCACCGGCCTGCATACGATCGGCGACCGATCGCTTGACACCGCCCTGCTCTCGAAAATTCTGCTTCAATCCGGCATTCGTTTTTCGCTGAAATCCGTCAGCAACAGCCTCGACGTCACCCTTGATAATGCGCATCGCGCTCTATTCGACGCCAAGGCATCGGGAGAAATCGCCGTTCTTCTCATCCCAAAGCTGGCCAGGCTTCCGCAACGCGTCCGACAGACCATGGCAGTGGCGACGCCAGCCTCGTTCCTGAAAACGTTGATCTTCAAATCGCTCGGCGATTCGCGGCCGAGGGTAATTGTCCGGCAGCGCGGCGAAGCGACCACCATGACGAAGCTCACCCCGCCGGAAACCTTTCGCGAAATAAACGTTGAGGCTATCCGAAGAATCTTTTCCCTTGGAGGCGACCTCGAAAAAGCGCTGCCTGCCTTTGCTCCACGCGATTCACAGCGCACCATGGCTGCAGAGGTCGCCGGCGCATTTAACACGCAGTCGATTCTCGTGGCCGAGGCGGGAACCGGCACCGGCAAATCGCTCGCCTACCTCGTTCCCGCCGCCTTCTGGGCCTTGGAAAACCGATGCCGCGTCGTCGTCGCCACCAGAACGCGCAACCTGCAGGACCAGCTTCTTTCAAAAGAACTTCCGCTCGTTAACCGCCTCACCGGGGGAAAGCTGCGCTCCAGCATCCTCAAGGGCCGAGGAAATTATCTCTGTCTGAACCGTTTCGAGCGCCTGCTGCGGGGCGAGGTGGGAAATCTTTCCATACGCGAGCGATATGCCGTGCTCCCGCTCATCCCCTGGGCCGAGTCGACTGAAGGCGGCGACATTGAAGAGCAGAACCATTTCAATCCAAAATGGTTTCAGAAGGTATGGAACCTCATTTCGGCGGAAGGCCGCGGCTGCGAGGGTCATCGTTGTCAGTTTTTCAAAACCTGTTTTCTCCAGCAGGCTCGGCAGAAAGCGGCTGGATCGCATCTCGTCGTTATCAACCATGCCCTGTTCTACGCCGAAATGGGCGCGGCGAATTCATTCCTCGGCCCGATCGAGTCCATCATCTTCGATGAGGCGCATCACCTCGAATCCGGCGGCCACCGGTACCTGCGCGTGGAGCTCGATACGAACCGCGTCTCCCTTTTCCTCGAGGAACTCAATAATCTTCTCCAGTCACTTGCTGATGTAAAGGGAAGCCTGGGAATTTCCACCTGCGGCAAGGATCTCAAGTCGCAGCTGAAACGCGTCAGAAAATACTCGCAATCCTTCCTCGAATCGATCGCGGGGTGGGCGCGGACACGGAATCCGGGCGGCCAGAGCGGGGCCGAATACCAAATCCCGGTGACGAGCGGTGATTTCGCGCCGAACGTTGAAGCGCCGGCGTTCAAAAATTCGCTTGAGATGCTGCGGGACCTGCTCTACCAGTTGAAACAGGAGCTGACGGCTGATGGCGGGAAAGACCTCGACCTCATCAAAGATGCGGTCACTGGTTGCCAGGAAAGAACCTCCCAGCTTCTCGCCGATCTCGGCTATCTCATTTCGGCCCAGACCGAAGACCACGCCTTCTGGGTCGAAGGCAATTTTGACAAAGGATGGACTAAGCTGTGCGGCGTTCCGCTCGACATCGCGCAGATTCTCTCGTCGATATGGAATGGATACCGTGGCGCAATTGTATTCACCTCCGCAACGCTTTCGGTGGCGCGATCGGTCGATTATTTCTTCAACACGGTGGGCCTCGATACCCTCCGGGAGCGAACAGCTGTTTCTTTTTACGCGCCCCCCTTCGGTCGCCATCAAACAATCATGGGAGCGATACGGAGTGCGCCGGATCCGGACTCACGCGAATTTCCCGGCGTTATCGCCTCGCTTGTCGCCGACCTGCATTCCACGTTTAAAAAAAATATTCTGGTGCTCTTTACCGCGAACGCCATGCTTTCCGAAACGTATACCTGCCTGCGCGCTCATCCTTCGATTTCAAAAGAGAATATTCTCGCCCAGAACATAAACGGCGGCAGGCATGCGCTCCTTGAACATTTTAAAGCGGACCGGCAGATGATCCTCCTGGGGACCGACAGCTTCTGGGAGGGCATCGATGTGCCTGGTGAAGCGTGCGAAATCGTCATCATCACCCGCCTGCCGTTCCCGGTGCCCACCCATCCTCTCACCATGGCTCTTTCCGAAAAGATGACTCGTCTCCATGGGGAATCCTTCATGTCGTACGCGGTGCCGGAAGCGGTCATCCGCTTCCGGCAGGGGTGCGGGCGGCTTATCCGCTCCACAACCGATCGAGGCGCGCTCCTGGTTCTCGACAATCGCATTGTTACTAAGGGGTATGGGAAACACTTTACCCGGTCGCTGGACGGAGAGTTCCTGACGTTTAATGATAAAACCGCCGCGCTCGACGGCATCAAATGCTTTTTCACCGAAGGCAATGACAGCGCAGCCGCATCTGCCGTGACCTATGTGCCTTTTGACGAGGTATAGTCCATGATTCGAAAGTTATTTGCGGGTATTTGCGTCCTGCTTTGCGCCGGAGGATGCGGCATATATACCTTCTCCGGTTCCTCGCTTCCCAGCTATTTGAAAACCGTGGAGATCCCGCTCTTTGCCAACCAGTCGCTCGAATCCGACGTGGCGGACGCAATCACGAGCGCTCTCTCCACGCAAATCGTGTCCGGCAACCTTCTCAAGGTCGTACAACATGACGGCAACGCCACGATTTCCGGAACGGTAACCACCTACGCGAATGTGCCATACACCTTCAGCGCCGCCGACACCCGCCAGGTCAGCGTACAGCAGTACGTTGTCCGGATCACCGCCGCGGTCGAATTTATGGACAATAAAAAGGAAACGGCGATTTACAAGGGAACTATAACCGGTGAAGGAGTTTACAACCTACAAACAGAGAACGAACAGACGGGCAAAACAAGAGCGATACAACAACTGGTTCAGCTGATCCTTCAGAATTCGGTCCAGGGCTGGTAGGAAGCGCGCCGGTTGAATCGGAAAATAAAATCGTTATTTGTGCGCTATATTTTATTATTGTCAAGTACCGTATTTCGTCGGATCCTCAATTCCCGTTTCAATAAAGCCCTTCTTCCGGATCAGGCAACTGTCGCAGGCGCCGCAGGCGAGGCCCGAAGGCGTCGGATCATAGCAGGAGTGGGTAAGGCCGTAGTCGAGTCCGAGAGAAACGCCTCTCCGGATGATTTCCGCCTTGGTCAAGTTAATGAGCGGCGTGTGAATGGTCAGGCGTTTGCCTTCGATGGCCGCCCGGGTGGCGAGGTTGGCCATGCGCTCGTAGGCGCGGATGAATTCGGGCCTGCAATCGGGATAGCCGGAGTAGTCGATCGCGTTTACGCCGATAAAGAGATTGTTGATCCCGAGCGCTTCGGCCCAGCCAAGGGCGAAGGAGAGAAAGATGGTGTTGCGCGCGGGCACGTAAGTCGTGGGGATGCCCGTTGTTGCGGAGAGGTCGCGGTTCTTTGGAACCGCAAGCGGTGAGGTGAGAGAGCTGCCGCCGAAGGCGCGGAGGTCGATCTCAACAATCCGATGTTCGCTGACGCCGACCGAATCGGCAATCCGTTTCGCTGCGGCGAGTTCTATCTTGTGCCGCTGCCCATAGGAAAAGCTCATCGCATAGAGCGTGTAACCTTCGTGCCGAGCAATTGCCGCGCAGGTCGCGGAATCGATGCCTCCGCTGAGGAGAACAATGCAATCATGCGTCATTTTTATCGTTATACCCCTCGCCGATCGCCCCAGAGGAGCTTATGCAGCTGGACTCCCAGCCGCACTGGCGCGTTCTCTTCTATGATCCATTTCGCCAGTTCTTGAGGCGGCAGCAGCGTCATGTTCGGCGAAAAAAGCACGGGGACGATTTCGTGGAGGGTCTCGCGGCGGACGACATCGAGCGCCCAATAAAAATCGGCCTTGTCCGAGATGACAAACTTGCACTCATCGGCAGGGGCCAGTCGGCTGAAATTTTTTTCAAGGAATGATCCCTCGTGTCCGCTCGACGGGCATTTGCAATCGACAATCCTGATGATGGGAGGCTGAATTGCGGCGATATCCATGGTCCCGTTTGTTTCCACGAGAACGGTATACCCGAGTTCAAGAAACCTTTTGCAGAGAACCGGCGTTTCCGGCTGAAGCAAGGGCTCGCCCCCGGTGACCTCGACCAACCTGGTCCGGTGGGTCCGCACTTCGCTGACGATCTCCTCGATTGACCATGTCTCCACTTCTGTCCGCGCGTACTCCGTATCGCAGTAACTACACAGCAGGTTGCAGCCTGAAAGCCTGACAAAAGAGCATATCTTTCCCCCATGGGTCGATTCCCCCTGGAGGCTCTTGAAAATCTCGCAGACTTTCACGCTGGCTCCTGCCGGCAATAGGCGGCGCAGCTGCCCGGCGTTTCGTACACCTCGACCCGCGCCACTTTCCCGTTCCAATCCGAGAGTGCGTCTTCCAGCTTTTCGTAAATATACCGGGCAATGTTTTCGGACGAGGGATTGATGCCGAGCGGATCGAGAACAAGGTTAAGGTCGCTGTGATCGAACAGGTCCAGAATGGTGCGCAGATGCACTTTAAGCACCCGGAAGTCTATGCCCAGACCCGCGACATCAAGAGTTTCGCATTGCACCTTTACGCGGACAAGCCAGTTGTGGCCATGGAGTTTTTCGCAGGGCCCCTGATAGTTTCTCAGCCGGTGCGCGGCAGAGAAGGTGGATTCGACGGAGATTTCGTACATTTTGCCTTTAGTCCTGACTGAAAAGTGTTTCTTGCGCTGGAGACCTTCCTGAGATTTTCAGGTTAATCTGACCAAATTTCTTCATGTGTTTTCCATTTGATAAAATAGCTTCAAATTCCATCGGTGGCAAGCAGCCGATGCCGGCGTACGCTCGTGAACCGCCTCCGATCAATTTTTTAGTACATTTTCCGGCATCGGGTAGTGTGCCTGAAGGCGCGATTTCCGGGAGGGGCTTTATGGGGTGGTCAACCCGTTGTATTTTAAATACTCGGCAACCCCCAAAATCTCTATGAAGTAGCTGGCATCTCAAGGTTGTTACTCTCAATTAAGATGGATGTCAATGGCCACGCGAATCAATATTCCGATCTACGATGAAAGCAAAATAAAAACCCTCTCCTCGTTGGAACACATCCGGCTTCGCACCGGGATGTACATTGGGAGGATGGGGGATGGTTCGAACCCCGACGACGGCATCTACATCCTCCTCAAGGAGGTTATCGACAATGCGGTCGATGAGTTCATCATGGGGTTCGGCAGGAAGATTGATGTCGCCGTCGAAAACAACACTGCGTCAGTGCGTGACTACGGCAGGGGTATTCCTCTTGGAAAGGTGATCGACTGCGTTTCGACGATCAACACCGGAGCGAAATACAATGACGACGTGTTCCAGTTCAGCGTAGGGCTCAATGGGGTCGGCACCAAGGCGGTGAACGCTCTGTCGAGCCGTTTCCTCGTGGTTTCCTACCGCAACGGCGAATATTTCGAGGCGACATTCGAGCGTGGCGCGTTCAAGTCGAAGAAAAAAGGGTCTTCCAAGGAGCCGGACGGCACCTATGTTGAGTTCGAGCCGGATGCGGAAATTTTCGGCGATTTCCGGTTCAATCATGAGTACGTCGAAAAACGGCTCTGGAACTATGCTTATCTCAATGCCGGTCTCAAACTCTTTTACGACAAGGAGAAGATCGAGTCGAAAAACGGACTTCTCGACCTCTTGCAGGCGGAAGTAGGGGAGCAGACGGTCTACGGGGCCGCCTATTTCCGGCAGAAGCAGATCGAATGCGCCTTTACCCATACCGGCTCCTACGGCGAAACTTATTTCTCATTCGTTAATGGTCAGTACACGGGTGACGGCGGCAGCCATCTCAGCGCCTTCCGCGAAGGGTTCCTGAAAGGGGTGAACGAGTTTTTCAAGCAGAATTACAATGGTATTGATGTGCGCGAGGGTATCGCGGGCGCAATCGCAATCAAGCTCAAGAACCCGGTGTTCGAATCGCAGACCAAGAATAAGCTTGGCAATGTTGAAATTCGGGGATGGATCATTTCGGAAGTAAAATCCGGCGTCGTCGATTTCCTGCACAAGAACGGCGAGGCGGCAAAACTTCTCGAATCGAAGATTACCCAGAACGAGAAGTTGCGTACCGAACTCAATGCCGTGAAGAAGGAGGCCAAGGAGGCGGCGAAAAAGATCGAGATCAAGATCCCGAACCTGAAAGACTGCAAGTACCATCTTCAAGACGGTAACAAGGGCGGCGATTCGACAATCTTCATCACCGAAGGGCAATCGGCGGGCGGCTCCCTCATTTCGTCGCGCGACGTGTTTACGCAGGCGATCTTCACCCTCAAGGGCAAGCCGCTCAACGTGTTCGGCCGCACCCGCGCGGCCATTTACCAGAATGAAGAACTTTACAACATGATGATGGCGCTCGGTATCGAGGAGGATATCGAGAGCCTGCGCTACAACCGCGTAGTGCTTGCCACCGACGCCGATGTGGACGGCTTCCATATCCGCAACCTGCTCATGACTTTCTACCTCACCTACTTCGAGGAATTGGTGGTGGCGGGACATATTTACATTCTCGAAACTCCGCTTTTCCGCGTCCGGAATAAGAAGGAGACCCGTTACTGTTACAGCGAACGCGAGCGTGACGCGGCGGTGAAGGCACTCTCTGATCCCGAGGTGACGCGATTCAAAGGGCTCGGCGAGATATCGCCATCGGAATTCGGCCGTTTTATCGGCGAGGATATACGGCTGGTCGAGGTCAATGTGAAGTCGGTCAAATTCATCCCCCAAACTCTTGAGTTTTACATGGGAAAAAATACGCCCGAACGGCGCGAGTATATCATGGAGCACCTTATCTGATGGCGTTCATCAAAAGCCTCTACGATACCAATTTTCTTGAATACGCCTCCTATGTCATCAAGGATCGCGCCATCCCGCACCTCGACGACGGGCTCAAGCCTGTTCAACGGCGTATCCTGCATACGCTTTACGAGATGGATGACGGCAAGTTCCACAAAGTAGCGAACGTCGTGGGCCAATGCATGCGGTACCATCCGCACGGCGATGCCTCGATCGGCGATGCGCTGGTGTCGCTTGCTAACAAGGATCTCTTTATCGATATGCAGGGAAACTTCGGAAATATCTTTACCGGCGACCCCGCTTCGGCGGTGCGATATATCGAATGCCGTCTTTCAGCCCTCGCCAGGGAAACCCTGTTTAACCCCCCGATCACCGAGTTTGAACCCTCCTATGACGGCCGCAACCAGGAGCCGATCGTACTTCCGGCAAAGATCCCGGTGCTGCTTGCCCTAGGTGCGGAAGGGATTGCGGTGGGCATGGCGACGCGAGTCCTTCCGCATAACCTGATCGAACTCCTCGAAGCGGAGATCGCCTGCCTGCAGGGCGACCAGCTTCTTGTCTTTCCGGACTTTCCGACCGGCGGCCTGGCTGATTTTTCGGAATACAAGGACGGCAACGGCAAGGTACTGGTCCGCGCCAGGCTCGATACGAGTGATGAAAAACGGGTCGTGATCAGGGATCTGCCATTCGGTTCCACCACGGAATCGCTCATTGCCTCGGTCGAGGACGCCTCGCGCAAGGGAAAGCTCAAGATCGCCGGAATCGCCGATTATACCGCGGAGCAGGTGGAAATCGAGGTCCGTCTGGCTCGCGGCATCCATACCAGCGAAACGGTCGATGCGCTGTACGCTTTTACCGAATGCGAACAGGCGATTTCAGTCAACTTGGTCGTAATAAAGGAGAATAAACCGGCGATCGTGACCGTGTCGGAAGTTATTCAGCGCGGCGCGGACCGGCTTGTCGACATTTTGCGGGCCGAGCTCAGGCTCGAAGAGAAACAGCTTAAGGATAAGCTGCATGCCAAGACCCTCGAACAGATTTTTATTGAAAACAGGATCTATAAAAAGATCGAGGACAAGACCTCGTCACAGGGGGTCGTCGATGCGGTACTCTTGGGGCTCGGACCGTTTCAAGACGAAATCAGGAGGGAGGTTACGGCCGATGATGTCGAGACCCTGCTCAAGATTCCGATTCGTCGCATAAGCCTCTACGATATCAACCGGGCGAAGCGGGAGATGCGGGAGATCCGTGACCGGCTTGCCCAAATTAAAAAACATCTTGGCGCCATCGTCGACTATGCCGTGGCTTTTCTCCAGCGCCTCGTCGATAAATACCGTGATAATTTTCCCCGCCATACCGAGCAGGTTTCGCTGACCAAGGTTGATGTGCGCGAAGCGGCGCAGCGTAACCTCAAGCTCCGTTACGATCGGGAAACCGGCTACCTCGGCTACGAGGTGAATGGCAGCTCGCTGTTCGAGGTTTCGCCCTACGATCGAATACTCGTGATTCGTAAAGGCGGCGCATACTCGGTATCGAATGTGGTCGATAAAACCTTTGTAGACAAGGGCATGCTCTACTGCGGCTTCGCGGACAAGGATACGCTTGCGAACACGGTGTTTACCGTGGTGTTCCGCGACGACGAAACCGGATACCCCTATATCAAGCGCTGCAGAATCGAGCAGTTCATTCTGAACAAGGGTTATTCCATCGTGCCGGAAAAATGCACGCCGCTGAAACTGACGACCGATCAACATGCCGAGCTGCTGGTGGAATATAAGCCGGGCCCGCGCATCCGGGTCCTCGAAGAGAAATTTTCCATCAACGACTACCTGGTTAAAGGCGCGAAGTCGGGCGGGGTTCGGCTTGCCTCACGCGAAATAAAATCGGCGAAATTAGCCAGCCTCAACGGAGATCAGGTCGAGCTCGGGATAAAAGACAAACCCGAAGAGGGAGAGCAGGTGGAACTGACAATAGAGATAAAAAAGGATGGGGAAGGAAAGAAGTAGCAGTTCACCATGACAAATTCTCCTGAAAAAATTCAATTCATTTGTCAGTTGTCCGGTACGATCACCGAATGTCAAATGCTGGTGTCCTGTGTCATCCGCATGCGATATTGAAGAATACGCGAGGCAAAGGCCCAGATGACAACGCCGTTCTTCGGAAATAGTGACGGCAACCGGTTGTACAGGGACGGGCCTTCCGTATTTGCCAGGATGCTGCTGTAGGTGCGCGTGGGGTGACCGATCAACCGGGCGATCTGCGCGCCGAGATGCGCGCTCCACCACCGGCCATGATCGACGAAACTGTCTCCCAGGATCAATATCTCGGATTTGTTATCGTCGGCGTAGAGATGGCCGTCGGGATTCCATACCTGCTTTACGGGAGTAAGATACCAGAATGCCTTGCCTGCGTCTTTAAACCTCGCGGGCAGGTCGGCGCACCCCGTCAGCACGGTATCGTGAACCGTATAGCGAACGTTATGCGATACTCGGAGAGTCGTGAGATCCGGGGCGATGGTTTGTGCGATGATTTCGGCCGCCGCGACGATTCCCCCCGAGGTCCAATGGCTTTCGTAGGGATCGAATACCGGGCGCGTCGCTTTCGCATTGACAAGCGCAGGAAGTACATCAATGACCCGAACCCCGACGCGCCTGAGATCGGCCAGGAACTCCTCCCGACATTTACTCACGGGATGGGGCGCCGTCATTGAGGTAAGTCTCTCGGGGTAAACATCGATTTTGTTTGGAAGCGGAGCCACATAGAGCGTCATGCCGTGCTCGGCGAGTGTACGACTGAAGGCGGCGATGAGCCGGATATTGTCCCGCGGCAGGGGGTGCACGACATAATCGAGCTCTGGCTGCAGGAAAAGCCAGCCATCCTTTCCGGGTACTACCTTATTGTAAGCGTCATGCGCGCTTTTAAAGGCAACAATGCGGTTGAAAATAAAAGAGGTGCATAAAGGGCATTTAGTACACAGAAGAATGAACAGGTTGATTGAAATAATTCCGGAAAAAAAGATGAACAAGGCTCTCTTCATAATTGGATTGGTAATCCTCGCGAAGACGCTCCTGATGATAGCGTGGATGATACTCACCCACACTGACCACGCCGTAATAGCCTTTCGTTAATTTACTTTATATATTCAAGAACTATTCTGAGTATCCGGCGCACCGGCTCGGCAGCGCCCCAGAGAAGTTGGTCTCCCACGGTAAATGCCGCAAGGTAAGTCGGTCCCATCGTCATTTTGCGCAATCGCCCCACCGGAACGATGAGGGAGCCTGAAACCGCGGCAGGAGAGAGCTCGCGTAGCGTGGCCTCCCTTGTATTCGGTACCACCCTTGCCCACTCGTGATCGAAGGAAATCATGGTGGCGATCTCATCGACGGGCACGTCTCTTGTCATTTTGATGGTAAGGCCCTGGCTGTGGCACCGCATGGAACTAACGCGGACGCAAATGCCGTCGACCGGGATGATCCGCCTGGTTCCAAGGATCTTGTTCCCCTCCGCTTCGCCTTTCCACTCTTCGCGCGTCTGTCCGTTTTCCATAAGCCTGTCGATCCAAGGGATCAGGCTTGCGGCGAGCGGTGCGCCGAAGACAGCGGTCGGCATGGTTCCATCACGCAACTGCCCGGTTATGATGCGATCGAGATCGAGCGCGGTGGACGAGGGATTTTTTAAAGCTCCTGAGGCTGCTTCCGAGAGATGCTTCATTTGCGCCACGAGCTCGATCATATACTTTGCGCCTGCTCCCGAGGCGGCCTGATAAGTCATGGTGGAAATCCATTCAACGAGCTTTCTGCGGAACAGGCCGGCGAGCGCCATGAGCATGAGGCTGACGGTACAGTTTCCCCCTATATAGTCCTTGATGCCTGCGGCAAGCGCCGCGTCGATGACATCACGGTTGACCGGGTCGAGAACGATGACGCTCGCATCGCGCATTCGCAGAGCGGATGCCGCATCAATCCAGTAGCCCTTAAAGCCCCGGCCGCGGAGTTTGTCGTACACTTCGTTGGTATAATCGCCGCCCTGGCATGAAACGAGAATGTCGAATCGGGAAAGCGTATCGAGGTCATGCGCATCCTGAAGCAGCGGCAGGTCCAGCCCGATTGGGGGGGCAGTCTGACCCGCTTGCGAGGTACTGAAGAAAACCGGTTCAAAACCGGTGAAATCGCGCTCCACGAGCATGCGTTCCATCAGTACCGAACCGACCATGCCACGCCATCCGATGAATCCGACCCTTGCCATAGCATTCCTTTCAGGAACCTTGCCGATTTACCATAGGAAAATTACGTGTAGAAAAAATAGCTTTCAGCAGGGGTAGAATGCCAAGAACGTGGCGAAGAATATGGCTCATCAGGATTGTTGCGGCCGGGGTCGACATACCGTTTTGAGCGCAAACTGCGGGACTTTGCCGAGGGGGGGAGTGGCTAAATGGAGAAGGTTTTGCTTCTCCGGCCCGAATGAACTTGCGCTGAATATTGCGATTCAGGCGACCAGAAAAAGAGCGTTAGATCCCTCAAATGCGGGAGATGAGGAGCAGATCGCTTCGGAAATTAAAATCTGACCTTTGCGGAGTTGTCCGGCATAACTTAAATTATCATATTCAGGAGATTTTAACGATGCATGACAAGATTTTTTCAGCAAAGAATATAATCCTTTTGGTGATCGGGATGGCGCTACTGGTAGTCGGGTATATATTGCTGGGTCAGGGACCGGTCAACAATCCTCTGTCGAAAACGGTAGCCCCGCTGGTTCTCATTGCCGTTTACTGCATTTTTGTTCCCTATGCGATTCTTGCGAAGAGCAAAAAGGAACGTGCAGACGAGCAAGCAAATAAAAAATAGGGCGTTTAGCTCAGCTGGTATAGAGTACCTGCCTTACACGCAGGTGGTCGTAGGTTCGATCCCTACAACGCCCATTAGGAAAAGGATTTAACCGGGCTGGTAGTTCAGTCGGTTAGAACGCCGGCCTGTCAAGCCGGAGGTCGCGAGTTCGAGCCTCGTCCAGCCCGCCATCAAAAAGGCTCTGGGAACCAATAAAATCAAGGTTTTCGGGGCTTATTTATTTTAATCTCCTTAAGCTGTCGCATCTCTAAATACGTGGTAATACCCCTGAAATTGGTAAAGTGCACGAGTGAAGTGGTATGCTGTACCGTACCCACTTACCTTTAATTCGAGCAGAATACTATCTTATTATTTTGACGGTCGTTTTATTCTCCCTACTGGCATACTACGTAGTTGTTTGTTTGAAGCTTTGGCTGAGACTGTTACCCTTGACAGGAAGCAGCGCGTTGTATTGGCGCGAAGTGCGCGAGCTGCTCCCCGTGGAACCCATCGCGAGAAACCCGACAAGCATTATGATTAGATGATAACGATGATTTAATAATTGTGCAATTCATAAAAATAAATATGTATCACTGTTCAGACACGCATAAATATATTGTTAACCATAAACACGAACCTAACGTGGGTTCAACAACACGGTAATTGCGCTTTCTCCCGCACACACCGTTCGCAGAGTGATGTGGAAAGAGGGTTAGTAGTGTTCATGTTCGCATAAAGCGTCAGAAAGAAGTTAATAAAACTACGTTACAACACATTCAAGGAGGGGGTGTATCATGTTAAAAATCAATATCTTTCAATCGCTCATCCAACGGATGAGGAGGTTTTCAAGTTTTGTTGTGATGGTGTTTACCTGTCTGGCCCTTGTTTCCCTGAGCTTCGGCAAGCCGGCGATGCACGGCCACCTCATGATTAAAAATGCCCATATTTGTGATCAAAATGGCAATCCCGTCCAGATGCGTGGAATGGCGATGTACCCATGGACTTCAACGGGTGGATATGATTTTTATACTGCCGGTTGCATCGCCTGGCTTTATTCGAACTGGAAATGCCACATTATTCGATTGCCGTACCTGACCGATGGTTCCGTTCCGATGAGCAACATTACCGCCGTCATTCAGGCGTGCATTGACAGCGGAATGTACGTCATTGTCGATTGGCATGATTGTACCGCCAACGCCAATGCCGCCGATGCGTCGTCATTCTTCAAAACCATAGCCACTTCGTATCATCAATATAACAACATCCTGTATGAACCGTGGAACGAACCGAGCGAGAGCGGCGGTCCCTCATGGTCCGGCGTGATCAAACCCTATATGGAGACAGTGATAGGCGCAATACGCGCCATTGACACCGGCAATATCGTCCTCTGCGGCAACCCGCAATGGGACCAGATACCTTCAGATGCTGGTGCGGACCCCATTACCGATTATAAGCAGGTTGGCTATACGATGCACTTTTACGCAGGGAGTCACCCCGTTGCCAGTTTTAGTCCCAGCATTACGACCACGATGAAAGACGGTTGCGCGGTTTTTATTACCGAATACGGCGCCTGCAATACCGGCACTACGCCGGCCCAACCCGAATGCACTTTGTGGTATCATTACCTTGATTCGAATTTGATCGGTTCCACGAACTGGGGTGTTGAGTGGCAGGACGCATGTCTCGGCACATTGGTTTCGGGCGCCAGCTATAACGGCGGCTGGACCGCTTCCCAACTTACGTCTGATGGTACATTTGTGAAGGCGTATATAGTGCTGGGGACTGACAACTCCCAAGTCGGGGTCCTGCCATCCGATGAATCAAAATTTCAACAGCGCGCTAACGGGACCAAGATGAACGGGTTATTGACCGGAGCTGAAACAAAATCGGCCGCCGTTTACACCATTAACGGCGTGCGATGCCTGGCGGGCAGCAAGTTGCCGAACGGTCTTTATATCGTTCGGGAACCGGGAAACAACGCCGTAACAGGCCTGATGATGAGATAGCTATCGGAAACGAAATCTCCACGATAGCGATTGACAAATTAGGGGTATATGGAATTTTAGTGATAATTCCATATACCCCTCCCTGCAAAGGTATGACAAAAGGATTATCTTGAGTAGTATCCTCATTTGTCAGGTTAAGCTTGCCCTTGCACTTTCGCTGCGCATGAATTATCTTATGCAACTTGAACGAACAATAAATGAAGCGTTATTGATAAATTTGATACCAGTTTAGAGTCTGAAGGCTGCTAAATACTTGTTTTAAGTTCGGATACCTGTTTTTCCTTCCAGAACTGTCGAGTATTCATTTAAAGCACCTCTGATGTCTACATATCGAAGTAGTACGTGGCGAAGGGTTGCAATAGCGATCCCGTGTGCAATTCTTATTGAGATTTGGAGTGTGCGATCATAATTGTATCGATTAAAGAATATCTATTCTACATTGAATCAATTTATCACCCCAACCCAATACGCCAGTAATTTTCATTCGCTATTTTACTTTTACACAAAAAACATACAAAAAAGGAGCGTAGCATGATTAACGTTGTATCGGTCATTGTGTCTTTGGGGATTATCGGGTTCAACATCGGATTATTCGGTCTTTCCTGTTTGTCCCTATTATCAGTAGTATAGGGATATCTTTAGCCGGGAAGCATAGGGAGATCTGAAGGCTGCTCAATACTTGTTTTGAGTTCGGATACCTGTTTTTCCTTCCAGAACTGTCGAGTATTCGATTGAGGCACTTCTGATGTTTACATATCGAATTGGGCGTGGAGAAGGGTAACGTCACCCAACCGACTGGCACGTTTTTTGCTTAATTTCAAGCCGGTGGGGTGGAGTAAGGGGGTGCAATAGCGATCCTCACTACAAACTTTGTGGAGTTTTGGGAGGTGGTGCTATAAGTGTATCGATTTAAAGAATAGTTATTCTAAATTGAACACATTTATCTCCTCAGCCAAACAACCCTGTAATTTTCACCAGTTATTTTACCATCCCTACAAAAAGGAGCGTTGCATGATTAACGTTGTATCAATCATTGTGTCTTTGGGGATTATCGGTTTCAACATCGGATTATTCGGTCTTTCCTGTTTGTCCCTTTTATCCGTAGTATAGGGATATCTTTAGCCGGGGAACAGAGGGACAATCTGAAGGCTGCTCAATACTTGTTTTAAGTTCGGAAACCTGCCTGTTTTTCCTTCCAGAACTGTTCGAGTATTCTTTTAAAGCGCCGTGTACAGATGGCCGTTCAGGCTTTCGGCGGTTTAGGATGGGGGAGAGACGCAATAGTAAGGTGATAAATGCAATGTGAACTGAGGATTTATGAGATTGAGAAGATTCAACCGATACCGACAAACACAGATGAATAACAAGAGAGGAGGTTTGTCATGCTGTCTTCGCACAATCATATTGACATACTAAAATCAGGAGTGCGAAATTGGAATAAATGGAGAAAAGAAAACAGAAACGTCAGGCCTGACCTCCGAGGAGTCGAACTGCGGCGGGCCGACCTTCAGAAAGCCAACCTTGAGCGGGCCAACCTTGCGGGGGCCGACCTCGAAAGAGCCAACCTTGCGGGAGCCGACCTTGAAAGAGCCAACCTTCAACAGGCTAACCTGCAGCAGGCCAACCTTAACGGAGCGGATCTTCAGGAGGCTAATTTGAACTGGCTCCGATTTGATGGACACTCAGCAATGCAACAGTATCGGTGGGAAGAGGAACATCAGCATGGCTGAGAAGCAGGAACAATATGATTCGGATTTTCGACGTAAAGAGATAGAGCCGTTGGAGCTTTCAGGGAGAACGGCTACGATGGTCGAGAAGAATGTCGAGACTGGTCAAGGGGCCAACCTTCGGGGAGCCGACCTTGCCGGAGCGGACCTTCTGGACGCCATCCTCGCTGGAGCCAACCTTGCTGGAGCCAACTTGGCGGAAGCCAACCTTGCGAGAGCCAATCTTGCAGGCGCCAACCTTCGGGGAGTCTCCCTTCGGAAAGCCAACCTTCAGGGAGTCAACTTTCAGAAAGCCAACCTTCACGGCGCCGACCTTGGAAAGGCTATTCTTGAAGGAGCCAATCTTCGGGGAGCGGACCTTCAGGAAGCTGACCTTGAAGGAGCCGACCTTGAAGGAACCGATCTTGAGGGAGCCGACTTAGAAGGAGCCAACCTTCAGGGAGTCAACTTTGGAGGAGCCAACCTTGGGAAAGCCAACCTTGGGGGAGCTGACCTTCGGGGAGCCATTTTTTTGAAAACAGGCATCAGGAAAGTGAAATCCTTTTATATGGCAAAACTTGACACAAAGATTTTATCCGAAATAAAAACCAAGTGGCCTGAAAAACTTGCGACTATCAGAAGTGATACAAAAAAAGGTTCGGTTATCGATGATACCCTCCTTGAGGAGATCAAGAAACCCGACTGGCAGGGGTGGCCAGAGGATAACTGTTCGTGGTAAATGGTTTCCACTGCGGCAAATAATACTTGGATTTTTCTCCACAATAAAAACCGCATAGATAAAGTCGTTTTATAGTTTTTCCCTCTCATGCTGTCGCGTATTTTAAACACGCGACACGACGCAAAATCCTTTCAGAATACGTACGAAAAAGAAGCGTCGCGTGTTTGGCGCGAGAAACCGGATAAGACTTATAATTCAACCAGATGACGATGTGGTCTAATAATAGTGCAATTTATAGAGATTAAAATGTATCACGGTTCAGACGCACATGAATATATTGTTAAACATAATTCTGACGATGTTTCTTCGCCGAAGGGGGAGGGGAGTGACGTCCATCGTTTATTATTATTTTTTAATTCGCTTCGTTTGTTAAAACGATGCAGGCATTTAAGGATAACAATGGTGTTTATAGAATACTATGTGATACTACAAAAACGATACAATGTTTTCACAAGGGAGGTTGTTTTATGAAGCACAAGCTTATTTTCTGCGCGGCAACCGTCGCGATCTTCGCCGCCTGTCTTTTTGAACCGCAGGCGGCAACGTACAATCTTACCGTTTTGGCCAACAAGCATACCCATGCATGGAGCCACTTCGCCGAGATGGGCGTAGCGACCGATCATATGAATGGGGCGATACACACGGTTTGGGGAATAGGCTGGGGCGGTGACTTGAAGGCCATTCACGACCAAGGGGGTATCCAGTATTTCCGGGGACATGCGATTCTTGACGCTGATATCGGCCTGGTGGTCGCCGCCTCTGCTACGACGCTCACCCTGAACTGGACCCGGTTCGACTCCGTGTATGACATGGGCGTGAATGGAGGCATGCGTCCTGAACTTGAAATAAGCTGTACGCCGCCGCCGCTTGCATCCGGCACGCAAACAGTCACCGTGAACTACAATGGAGTGACGCCCAACAAATCCCCGCCCACCAAATACGGATGGGGTCAATGGGAAGCGCTCATGGACAGCATCGTCACGCATTGCGAAGCGAGATATGGCGTCGATGAGGTCCGCAAATGGTACTTCGAAGTCTGGAACGAACCGGATTGGTGGTATATTGATTTTGACCCGGACTATATGCCGCTGTATGCTTATACGGTCACCGGACTGAAACAGGCGGATTCGCTGATAAAGGTAGGCGGTCCGGCGGCTGAAGGAGGGAATACTTTCGGGGGAGGAAATGATTTTGCACTCCTGTTGAACTATTGCCACGGCAGCACTAATCCCGCAACGGGAAAGCCCTTACCACTCGATTTTCTTTCCTACCATTGGTACTTGGCCGGTAGTATGAGCGGCGGTTTGAATACGAATAATGACATTGTTTTATATCAAAAAATGATTCTGGATCAGCTGCGGGAAAATTATCCCTGGTATACCGGCATAGTTATCTGCGACGAACAGGGGGGGCTGGGCTCCGCGGACCTGCTTCAAAGCGGAAGCTGGCTGGTGGATGCCGCCCATCAGTTGAACGAAATGAGCGCACCGTATACGCCGCCCGTGATGTTCGACCACTGGTGCCTTTCCGACGCCTATGAGGAAGAGATGTCCGGTGCGGGCCCTCCTCTGGCTTTTGGTGCGGGCGGGAATTTTTACCTGCGGGGAGATTCGACCTATGAAAATTCCTTGTACATTTCAAAACCCGTTATTCAGGTGTATAACATGTTGCACAGGCTGAGCGTCATTGAAGATTCCTCGTATGGTGGCGCAGCGCTCGGCACCGCGGATGGCGTCAATCTCATGGCCACGTCGGATAGCGCAAACGATTCGATCCAGGTACTCGTGTACGATAATTATAACTTCACGTCGCCGAGTTCTGAACCGACCGACAGCATTATTCTTACCGTCAACGGTATTCCCTGGGCCCCAGGTCCGGTGCATATGGAGCAGTTCCTGGTCGATACTACTCACTGGAATACCCAAACAGAATGGGTGAAAGTCGGCAAGCCCAGCTCGCCGACGCACGCCCAATGGGA